>Ga0214545_1003515_pt1 | contig 29817 bp, 30 predicted proteins | sample CNSS4metaG_FD_160064 | JGI IMG/M metagenome (GOLD analysis project Ga0214545, IMG submission 160064) | Root nodule microbial communities from cowpea collected in UCLA plant growth center, Los Angeles, California, USA - CNSS4 | ecosystem: Host-associated > Plants > Roots > Nodule | place: USA...
ATCTTCACCAAATTCTCCATTTCCGAGAGCAACCTTTCTCTAATTCTCCAAATTCCGCTGCACTTCATCTTCTCCTCAACATTCTCCATGGATTTCCTCCATCTCCTACTCCAAGGACGTCCATCAAGAGGGGAGCCTGGGATTTTTGTGAATCAGGTTAATGATGAATGAGTGATTGGGAAATCATATGGACAGAGACCTAAGGGATGATATACCTAAATTAGTAGTATGAATTTATGTGAAAGTTAATAGGAATTGGAGAATCATGACAATAATAACCGTGTAGTAAAGAGTCTTATTAAGCCATAAGTAGTGCTGGATTAAGTGGTTTAGTACAAGTAAGAGTAAAGTTCCTAAGTAAAGATGTAATTGTGGATGTGAGATATATGTCATTCAATGAGAAGGTTAGGTTAGTGATGTGATTCTATTATAAGAGAGATGACAATTTGTATTTGTCATAACTAATGATAAGATTGAATGCCTAGGTTGCCTATGTGACAATTTTTAGGGAATAAAGGTACAAGAAAGGAGTCATGCTAAATGGAATTGCTTTAGGCATTGAGTTACTAAGTTTATGGTAATCTGGAAAGTTGGAAATGTAGGTGGTGTGTGAGTCACTATGCTTGAACCAGAACTAAAAACTAATACTGCGCAAGTACTAGTGTAGCGCTTGGCGGTGGTAATTGACCCGCCAGGCGATAGCTACAAAAATAGTAAGGTTCTGGTGCACGTAGCGCCTGTTGGTGAAATTGATCCCGCTAAGCGATATCTGCAAGTCACAGTGTTCTAAGGCGCTTAGCGCTTGGCGATACGTATCCCCCGCTAGGCGGTCTGGAAGTGGGTTTCGCCTAGCAGCTTTGAAGCAGCGCCAAGCGATAATTTAGAGGCCAGACTTGTGTTTTGCATGCTTTGGATGTGTGTGGTCTACAAGGCTTTTGTGATATATCGAAGGTCGGTTTGCTGGTGTTCCTTGAGTTATGGCTCAAAACGTATCCCTTGAGTTATGGCTTGGGATAGGGGTTAAGCACGTGGCATTCCTTGAGTTGTGGCTCGAAATGGCATCTCTTGAGTTATGGCTCGGGATGGCAGATGAACATGAGGAACTTTTGAGTTGTGACTCGGGTTGGCGAGTGTTGCTAGTGTGAGTGTGCGTGTTATGGCGCATACGAATGGGTCCAGTTAGATTGCCCTCCTCATTATTAAGCTGAAGAGTTTGGTGATCTTGGAATGTTACGAATGTTATTCGTATTGGGAACTCCACTTGGCATTACAGAGTGTGGTCCGTAGCATGATTTCCCGCACGTGCTCTAACAGTTGTGGCTGGTAGGTGTGGCAGAAAGACATCTCGAGGTATTCGTCATAAAATGTAGAATACGAGTAACATGGTGATGGCCATGTGATGTGGAACCAAAGGATAGGAATTCCTTTGGTGTACTTGTATGATTTATCTGGTGTAAATATATGTATTTATATATGTTTGTTTTATTGTAAGCTCACCATATCTTCTTGTGTTTGGCGATGATCGTGTATTGCATTATACGTGAGCAGATGATGTTGCAAGTGGATCTAGTGAGGCATAGAGCCGAAGCGGGGTTAGTCTGGGAGAAAGTTTATCAGAGTTTTTATTATGTTTTTGAGTCAGTTGTAAACTTTTACATTATGAGACTTTGGTATTGTAATTAAATTTAAATTTATGGATTTTGGAATAAATTCAGAGTTAATAAATGTTTTGATTTTCCTATGCTTTTGGGAAATAATATTTTGTTAATTGAAGTTTATTTATTATTTCCTGATTTTATTATTTAAATTCATAATATCAGGTCAAGATGTTACAACCGGTCTAGTGCATGGTCGACTTCTCCTTGAAGCCACAATGACATTGCTGGTTCTTACAAATGGGGTTGCTGCCATGGTGAGGTTACGGGCTCGCAATGAGGCCCGACAAGCGTGAATGTGATTTCGAAATGTAAGTGGTGTTTACATATTTTCATGGCTTGTTGATGCAGATGCACGTTTTCCAATAAGCTTTGTGATGGTTGTTCACGGTTGGAACAATTTTTGTTGACGGTGACGCGTAGTGGCTGCTAGTGATGGGCCTGATGGAGGCTTCAATGGACTTGTGCCTAAGGTTTGAGAGGTTAAAGGTGATGAGGTGTCATGTTTTCATTTGTTGAAATGTGTGTAAGGATTATGGACATTTGGCAGCATCTTATGGACAATTTTAATGAGTGGAGGATTGCCACATGGCATGATCTAGTTGAGTTGAGTTTAAGTGATAGGAGGGGTGGAAGTTAGTAATTTAGGGAGGTGCAACATTAAAAGTTTATTGTATGCCCATTGTTGAAAAAAGGATTGTATATGTAATTTAGGGGTGCATGCAACTTCTTGTATATTTCTTTCTAGAATTTACTAACTTTGGCCTTATTTTGTAACTCAAAACAATTCAATTTCACACCTTCAATGAATCAAATTTAACTTCAGCTACATGAAAAAACATTAGTGGCCCAAGCCGCCTACATTAGAAGATAAAACGAGAACCTTTCAACTATTCCAGACTTAAGGTACTACAAGCAAGTCCCCTAGAGCCAATAGTGATCGAACCAAAGGGCCTGGCCCAAGCTCAGGCCCACCTGCAACCCCAAACGCTGGCCCAGCCCATTACGTGGTCAAACATAATTAATGATCTATAAATATGTAAAACCCCAACAATTAAAGGTACGCATTCATTAATCCCTTAATCACGAGATTTGACTTTTTGAGAATCCTTTGCTGACTTGCGCGTCGGTGTCTTCTCCGCAGGTAACCCCTCTTGGGTCCAGGCCGGTCCAAGTCGAGATACCAGCAGATGGAATATGCGAGTCAAGGAGAAGCCAACTAGAGAGATTGCGGATTGAGGTAAGGTGACGTTTGTGTCTAACTTCTCTTATTTGTTCTCCGTAGGAACAAGTCCAATTATAACAAATCCTGATTACATGAATCCTTAAGCACAAAAATGCAACTAAATACCCAAAATTACAAATTAAATGAGGGAAAAAATATGAACTCAAAAGTAAGCTTGTGTCTTGTAACGTCCCATTTAATACATAAATCTAATTTACTAAAACATCGCATAGTTTATAATATCCAAAAGGGCACGAGACTTAAAGTGTAAGGATCTTTTACAGTCATCCAAATATACCCCAGAAAGAAAACTAAGGCACACCATGATGCCATTAAGAAAACAGAATGTGAAAGTTTGACAATTGACCAAATACATAGGCAACAATGCCCACAAAGAATACTTGAAGGAATGGGATCTGACCACAGCCTGACTACACTGTAGAGTTTCCATCACCCAAGTGATCACTAGGGATTTTCACATCTGCTCACATCAATAAATTGATGATCATTATAAAATGGAAAACCACACCCAAAACACACAAGCAAACAGAAATGGTAAGCTAGAGTATAAATCATTTTAACATGTTATGACACCTAAATACTTAAAAACAGATCATAAACATGCAACAAGAGAGGCAAACAATCATGTGATAGCAAACAAGCAGGACTCTAAGACTCAATTATCCAAATACTTATAATCGGTCGGATTCACTAGATGCTTGTACTTGTGGTGACCTCTACTACTCTACAAAGCCATTGCCAATGGGTTTCACCCTACCACGAACAAGGTTAGCCTTCAAACATCTAAGGCCATTATCCTGCCAAAGACTAGGGTCTCCTGCAACTCTCACCACTTGAGTCAGTTCGCTCTACGTGAGACTAACTGAGTCTTTAGAGTTTCAGGATGCAATCCTTACTTGAATCCTTACCTAATTATATACACTAGGCCACCACAACGAAACCTTACTAAGAGGTTCGTGGAATTACGTCCATCACATAAGGGACCACCACGAGGTCTCACCAAGAGGTTCATGGAATTACGTCCATCACATATGGCACCACCATGAGATCTCACCAAGAGGTTCATGGAATTACGTCCAACTCATACTATAGCCATGTCTCACCAACCAACCATAGATTTATCATACATAACAATCTCATGCCAATATCCAACCAACCAACCAACCATGATTCATGTGTTCATTCATATCAAGCTCATCAATTCCAGTCCATACAATAAGATATTACATGCATATTCACATACTTCATACTTTAAATAAGGTACTTCAATCAATTATACAACGTAACACTTAAAACATGGAAGAAAACAACCATAGAGCAAGTTATTGCATCAGTCCCGCTCAAGCCATGGGCCCTCGCTTAGGCGAAAGGGGTCTTTCGCTCAAGCTACAAGCTCTCGCTTAGGCGAGACTGCTCTTCACCCAAAGGTGAGGTCCCTCATCTGAGCTACAATTGAAGCGAAACACGGGCTCCCATGAATTCTCACTTGGGCGAGACCTCCTCGCCTGAGCGAGATCATTCGTCGCTCAAATAGAAGCTTGTCGCCTAAGCGACAATTGCAGTTGAAACCTAAGGTGAACCTTTGCTATTTTTTCCTATGTGAGACTTGCTCGCTTGGGCGAAAACATCGAGGTTCTTCCCTGCTCACACATGCAAACCAGCTAACACAGTCCAAAACAAAACCTCAATCATTCCAAAAGCACACCACACAGATCCAGTACATTTCACACTCAATCTAAATTGAACACCTAACAAACAATTCAAAAATCTTTGGGTTCTAGTTTCCCTTACCTGGACAGATACTAGCGGAAGATGTAGGCACTCAACAGAGGAGTACTACAACTCCATGAACAAATTTATGAGCTGGAAATACTAACACATGAACCAAAAACGACGTTACTAAGAGAACCCTAGTTGGAACCACGAAAAACAAGCTAGAGAATAGAAAGTATGAGTCGAGGACCAACTTACATGGAATAGAAATGGAGTTTACTAGCTCGACGAAGAACAGAAGCCAAACCCTAGCAGAGCTTGTTGCTGCAGTTCTAAGAAGGAGGAGGGGAACAGTTTTCTGAAACATAGAAGAATGAGGGGGGTTAGGGTTGAGATTGGGGTTTTGGGCACCCTATGGGCCGGCCTTAGGCCCAACAGATTAGGGTAGGCCTTTAAACATTAGGGTCAGAAATAAAGTGGGCCTTACATGTCTAGTGGATACTCCCTGACTAATATCACTAATGAAGTTTTCCTTTGATAGTCCTTTTGGTTTAGTCCACTCCTTGGGTAGGTTGTTATTTGTAGTTGTTTAAGTCGACTGTTTTTCCTTTTTAGTTGATTGATTTACTTCACCAGATTGATTTTCCAAGAGCATATCTTCATCATCTACATTCTTAGACCTTTGATCTTGCAGCTTTGTGTTAGTTTCATCAAATACCACGTGCATAGACTCTTCAACAATCATTAACCTTTTATTATATACCATATATGAATGACTATTTGTAGCGTAACCAAGAAATATACCTTCATCTGCTTTAGCATTAAACTTGCCAAGTTGCTTTTTCCATTTTCCTTAAAATGAAGCATTTACAGCCAACCACTTTTAAATGATTTAAAGTAGACCTTCTACCTTTGAAAAGCTCATAAAAGGTTTTCTTTAAAATTGGCCTAATCAATACACGATTTAAAACAACCCAAAAGTACTTTGGCAATGAAGTTTCATTTAACATGGTTTTAACAAGTTTCTCAAGTGATCTATTCTTTCATTCAACTACTCCATTTTGTTGTGGAGTTCTAGGAGCTGAAAAGTTGGGTTTAATACCATGTTTTTCACAAAAGTGTTCAAACTTTTCATTTAGAAACTCTCTACCATGATCACTTCTCAAGCAAACAATTTTAGAACTCTTTTCATTTTTCAAAACCTTGGCAAGCTTCTTAAAAGCATGGAATGTATCATTCTTGGCAGCTAAAAATAGTGCCCATGTGATTCTAGAGTAATCATCAAATATTACCAATGCATAAAATTTCCTCCAAGACTCATGGTTCATGAAAGGCCAAATAGATCCATGTAAAGCAATTCCAAAGCCCTTTCAGTTGAAACACAATTTTTTGGTTTAAAAGAAACATTGGTTTGATTTCCCTTTTTGCATGCTTCACATACTTTATCATTCTCAAAGTTGAGTTTTGGAAAACCTTCAACGAACTGTTTTCTATTCAGTCGATTCAAATGATACATATGAATTTGAAAAAGTCTTTTATGCCATAACCATGTATCATCATATTTTATATAAAAGACATTGTAGGCTATTTGATGCATGATGCAGATTAAGCAAGTAAATGTTATTGACTCTTTTACCAACCAACATTATGCTACCACATGTATCAAAGATTAGACAATGATTAGGTTCAAACACTACTTTATAACCTTTGTCACAAAGTTGGCTTATACTTATAAAGTTATGCTTCAACCCTTCAACTAGAAGCACATTTTTTATGTTGAATGAGGATCCATTTCTTATGACTCCATTTCCAAGGATCGTTCCTTTGTTGTTATCACTATAAGTCACAAAACCTTCATCCCTTAGCTCCAACTTTGCAAACTTGGATTTATCACCTGTCATGTGCCTTGAGCAACCACTTATGTCATGAAACACGTAATGGCTTGTTGGTTATGCATATGCTTGGTAATTATATGGATGAAAGTTTGAACCTTCGCTAGCGTTAAATAGTTTTTTTACACTTTATTATTTTTGCTACGTGGGTGGAGGATCCTGAAACCCTAGCTAGAGGAGTAGGGGTTATGGGAGTTATTCAGTAGAAACCTCCATGTTAATGCCTATTGATGGCACTTAAGTTTATTTTCGTTCTAATTTTTATTAAATTATTTTATGGCTGAAAAATAAGTGAAAGAAAGGGATTAGTGAGGGGGAAGAGGAGATTTTTGTACAACTGAGTGGTGAGACTTTGAGAGCACTAAAACCTGACCTAAGGGGAGCATAGTGGGTTGGTAAGAGTTCTCTTTGGTAGAATCAAGGGTTAAAGCAATTTCGGTGCAAGGAGGAACTCTAGAAGCGCGTTTGAATTCCATGTAAGGGGACTTGTAATTACATGTATATTTTATGAGTTATGTGTTTTTCGTGGTGTCTTGGATCCTGTATGCCTTTTTCCTTCGAATTTCTGTATTGGATCGCGTTTTCTAGGTTTCTGCCCAGAAACTGCTAGGTGGTGTTCATGGTCCGCCAGGTGACACATGAAGTGTGATGCCATTTTCTTCGTTGTGGTTGGTTTTGTGGCACCTTTGGATTTTTCTGCAAATTCTTTTATCCTTGTTGAATTTTTATTGATATAGAATGTTTGGAATGCCACTTATATGATGATAATTGGCTGAATTGTTGCATGATTAGCCATGCGAGTTATCTTGGGCTTGGGAAAAATATTGGAAACTCATTGTATGAACTTAATCAAGCATGTATGAACGTTGAAAGTATAATTGAATGATTTTCTGTGAAAATGGATGAGTGGGTTGTGCACTTGGGATTTTGGGGTTCTCATAGGGGGAGAAATATGGTTTTCTGCACATGAATTATGGTGCACCTCTAAGCAACAGCTAAGCACTGTTAGGCGATGCCTAGTGTGTAGCAGTAAACATATGTTTTATTGTGTGTTAGTGCAAATTGAGTTGTAGTTGGAATACATCCTTTGGGATGCATATTACATTGATATAAAATGGACCTATAGTTTCAGTGGTGAGTCTAATGTATGAACATATGATTATATGAGAATGATAAACTTGAGTTGGTATGAGGGAATTGGACTAAAGGGGCTATTGCAGGGGCAATTTGAGGTAAGTTATGACTTTGCATGAGTTGTATGCAATATTTGATTTCTGGTTTTGAGTTCTTTATGAGCATTTTTTATTCCTTGTCAAATTCAAGTATTGACATGGTCTTAATTGGTGAATACATGTGTGTGAAATTAAGATTGATGTGTATGATATGTGGTGGTGCATTTGAGTCATTGATCCTGAGTCATACCCAACCAAATAAAACATATAAATGTAGTACTCAAGAATTAACCCAAGGTCATCTCACAATGACCATTATTTTCAATCAAAGCTTTCTAGATTACAATGGAAAGAAAATGGATGTTGTATCATACAAAATGAAAACCTCATAGATAGGTGTTGTTTCAAGTCATTAAAAATCAAAAAAAGAAATGCCCAAGCTACCAAATGTGTAGAAAATGTAAAACCCACAATGGGTGTTAAAAGGTGAAAAATGAAGAAGGCCATGGGTCACCAATCAAAGCTAAGAAACGTAAAAATGGAGTATGATGAAGAAAATGTTGGTCGCCACATGAAAAAGAAGACCTAAACTTGTGGTCACATCACCACGGACCCACATACTTACAAAAATGTCATTTTGGTTAGTAGAATTACAAAACTGCCACTATGGGCAGAAAATGCTAGCCCAATGACATGGATAGGCTGATTGACATGACACAAACGTGGCAATTATGTGGAAATGACGTGGTAACTCTCTCTTCACCTTATGATTAGCATCCAAGATCCAAAATTGCTTCAAAAAATACCTAAAAAAACTAGAAACAAAAATTAGACTAATTAATGCCAAATTAATCAAAATTTGGAATAATGGCCCAATAAAGCCCATTAGACGAAAATCCACTAAAGATAGACAATTTTGTGATAAACATCCATAAAGATAAACACAAAAAGGAAATGGAATAGGGGAAAATAATGACTCATCAGTCATAATGAGATATATGGATTTGTGCTTTGTATTTTGGGTGTATGCTTTGGATGATTGTGCTTTGTACATTGCATATATTGCTCCTAGCGATGTTGTTGGACCGCCAAGCGATAGGTGAAATAGGGAGGCCCTGGAGGGTGTGGAGCCAAGCAGTGTTCCTGAACTACTAGGTAGTCTACAACGAAAATCGCCAAGTGACACTACTGCTCTACCAAGCAATGGTCCAGGGGGACTGGTTGCGGGTTTGCTTGTTATGTATGCTTGAGTGTGATTGGTTGGTGTTCTATTTGCATCAATGCGTTGATGACTTGTATGCTAAGTGTAATCGTGTGTGGTAATGTTATACTACACTTAAATGTATGAACGAAGAGGTTCGTAAGTGATGATTATACTCGTGATAATTACAAACGGGAGGTTGATAATGATGGTTCTCTTGTGTGAGAAGTATAAGCGGGGAGGTTCATAGGATGTTGCGCTCACACTTGACTATTTCACAAGCGGGGAGGTTTGTAAAGAGATGTGTTCACACGTGTTGGACTACAAGTGGGTCGGTTCGTAGAGGTTAGACTACCAGCAGGTAGGTTCGTAGATATTAGACTACGAGCAGGCAAGTTCGTAGGAGATAGGTTATAAGACTATAGAAATATAATTTGCCCTAACATGTGGACCAAAAATAAAAGACTATGTTAATGCTTTTACATGAAACCCATCATATTTTGATGTCTTTTTTAGCCCAAGAGACATGTGAAGCCCATGAAGACTATTGGGTTTTTGTTGATCTAGGCCCTCTTGAATCTTTCTCATCATACTTCTAGTTATAGGCCATTTTGATGGGGTTGGGCCTTGAGTTGATAATGGGCCCTATAATGGGCTTCAATTGGATCCATCATCATTTCCATTTAGGCATTTCTAACTGTTGCAACATGCCACCTGGTCTCTAGTGCTCCATTTCGATATTTTGACAAGTTAAGCATGATGCAACATATTGTGCAACATCCTTCTTCATTCCAAACCACCAGAAAGACTCCTTTAGATCCCTTTAATTAGGTTTGCAAAACTAAAGAAATTTTCAAATATTTGTTTTTCCTAAAACCAAACAAAACATGCAAATATGAATTAAGAAAAAAATTAATTGGGCCCCGACAAGGTGTTTGACCTTACTCTAACGTATTCTCATAAAAATGAGAAATTAGGGTTATATAGTTCTCTTTAAAAAAACAAAAAGTTTAACAAAAACTTTGATTTGATTAACATCTTTTTAAAATTTTAAATTTTAATATATATTTTTATATTTATCAAGTGAATTTGAGATGATAAAAAATTACCATCACACGAGCCTACGAGCCTGAGACCAAACATGATGATTAAAATTTATAATATATGAAAAAGTTAATTATCAAATAAACCTGATACTAACACAATAATAAAAATTTATTTAAATCCAATAAAACTATAATTATCAAGTAAATCTGGGATTTAATATGATAATTAAATTTTATTTAAATTGAGATATAATTATCAAGTAGGTCCTAGACTTAACATGATGATTAAATTTTATTTAAATCGAGTAATAACTATAATATATCAAGTAAGTTTTATTAAAATTGAATGAAAAATATGATTATCAAGTAAGTCTAAGACTTAATATGATAACTAAATTTCATTTAAATCGATTGAAAATCATAATTGTCAAATAAATCCGAAATTAAACATAATAACTAATAATCTTCAATATTAAAAGATTTGACATGAAAGAAAAAAATGATTTTATATAAAAGCATTTATCATCAAATAAAAAAATGAGAACAAGGCGTGCAGAACCTAAATCTTTTATTAATATGGTAGGGGTGTGCGTATTAAAACAATAGGTGCAAATTGTAAATGGTAGATGTGCAAAGCATAAACTACAAGGGTGCACAAAGTAATATGAGCATAGTGCAATGTATTAAAAGTAGGTGCGCGAAGTAATAAGTAGGTTGGCCCGGAAAAAGAAATTAAAAAACCTACTAGGGGTGTAGATATTAGCCACTAGGGTGCACACAGTGTATGTTAAGACCTCCATCTAACTTCAGTGATTTATTTTATTATTTTGACTTATTTAGTATTTTTTTGTTTAATAAGACCTCTTTTATTGTGAAAACATTAAAAACTTAGACTTGTCTTTCTCCTGCTCTAACTACATCTTCCTATTTTAATTTTTATTGACAAATCATCTCTTGACTTGAACCGTATTTGGTTTGATTTTGAATTTGGAAGAATTAAGCACGGTAGAGTATTTTTTCTTATTAAAACTTGAAACACGCCATAAGATACAGAGTAATATTAGGAGTAATATGGAATTGGGTTTTCTATCTATGTTACGTCTGTATTGTGAGTATGAATTTGCATTACAAAACAGACTGGTGTAGGAATTAAACAAAGCAAAGAAAATGCCACTTTGTAGTGAAAGTAAGAAACTACCACTTTGTCGTGAAAGCAAGAAAATGACACTTTGCAGTGAAAATAGTGAAATTGAAGAACAGGAACGGAAAGAAGATAATCACGATATTATCAAAGATAAATACAACAAACAAGTTCAACAAGTTCATCCTTTGCCGAAAATTAAGAACAGATGATCCATATAACCCCAAATATTCGTAGATACTTACGGTTTACAAAAAATATTTAGAAAAACAAATATATTTTAACTATAAATTCAAATAAAATAAAATACATAACTTTTATAAATTTCAAATAAATTATACCTATAATTAATCTTGACAAATTAAAATTGTGTCCTTGCTATTAAAATAATAAAATTCATATGTTAGTAGTTTTCGATAGGGATGACAATTAGGGCCTGGCCCGAGGGTCCGGCCCGTAGGCCCGCAGGCCCGCAAAATAAACGTAGGGCGGGCCAGGATAGTGAGCCCGCATAAAATTAAAAAAAAAAAAAAACTTGCACTTGTGTATATTAATTACTTCTTTTATGGACTCTTGCATTAACATTTCAAATTCTTGTATAACTGGAAAAGATAAATATTATGTAATTTTTAATGTGCTAAAATTTAAAGAATACATTGTGTATGTCATAGTATGAATATGATGAAAATGTTGAATTATCAATTTATCATCTAATTCCCCAAAGTCTTTACTTAATTTTGTGAACTTCTTAAAGTTTCCCAATTTTTAAACATTGAAAGTTTTATCATAAAAAAAATAAAAAAAAAAAGCGAGCTAGCCCGCGGGCCCGCAGGCCAACGTATATGCGGGGCGGGTCAGAGTATGCGCCCCGCATAAAATGTGCGGGGCGGGGCGTGCCGCCTCGCAGTGTGCGAGCCTTATGCGGGGCGGGCCTAAACGGGGCGGGCCGGCCCGCATTGCCACCCCTAGTTTTCGATACATATGAAACTCATGAAATAATAAAATTGTTCTTGCAGAGAACAAATAAGATATGTTAAACACAAGTATTACCTTACTCTGGTCCGCCATCTCCTCCCGGTTGATGCATGTTGCTTATGGATATCTCGGTGTAATCGGTTTGGACCCGAGGGGGTTACCTGCAGAAGGGACTCCGAAGCTCAAGTTAGCAAAATCTCTAAGAAAGTCAAATCAGGTGATTAGGGAAGTAATGAATGCGTACCTTTAATTACTGGTGTCCATGCTTATTTATAGGTTTATTAATTATGTCCTGCCACGTCATGGGCTGGGCCCTTGTTTGGGCTATAGGTGGGCATGGGCATTAGCCCAGGCCCCTTAGTTCGATTATTGTGGGCTTGATGAATCTTACAGGAATGTTCTGGTTTTGCCAAGTCCTTGCTTAGTTTCCTAGAGTTAATGGCCTAGGCTGGTTACTCTTTAGCTGCTTAGGCCGTTATTGTTGATTTAGTTTGTTCAATCAATGTTGTTCCTTAGCGGTTTAGGCCGGATACCTTGATTCACCTTAGCATGTGTATGGTGATTGTTATTACTAACATCCTTGGTGGTTATGCGGATGGGTTTTATGGTTATTATTTGGCTAGGCCGGCTAGGTGTGGTACACCAGTCCCCCAGCCTTTGCCGAGATAGTTATGATGGTAAAGGATGACAAGTGTTGTCATTTTTGGCTAGGCCGGCTAGGTGTGGTACACCAGTCCCCCAGTCTTTAAATGTGATGAACAGTGTTAAGGCTCAAAATGTGAAAAGGTTTGTAGCAAGTGAAGGGGTGTCAGAGGTCTAATCAAAAAGGGTTTTTGCGCCATTGTTTCTGGTGCCCACGACCTTTGATGTGCTGCCTTGTGACGATTGGTATGGGTTGTGACTTTTGGCGGGAAGAAGTTGTGGCGTTTGGAATTCATGCTTATAAATGCGGATGTCGCGAACAGTTTTGCTTTTGTTGGCTCTTGTGAGGATTTTGAAATCAGAGACTTGCGTGAATTAGAACTGTCTGACTAGTCCCTTGTTTCTGCCGACATCTTTCAAAAAAGGTATGTCTAGTACTAGTGATACTGTGTCATTGTCATCGTCAAGTAGTGGCAGTATGCAGTCTAAGAGGAGTGTAGGTAGGCGTCTTGAGGAGGAAAGTGCCAGTCCAGTAGCTGTGGTAGGGAGGATCTCGATGGAGACGGTAATCGAAGTGAGGGAAGATCCCCCCGAAGAGATAGCAGAAAGTAGCTGGCCGGCTAAGGCCGGTTATGATTGGGTTGCGGCTGATGTTCGAAACCATTCGTCATTGTTCCTGTGGTCTCGTCTGCTAAATTCGTGGCTGAATTGTACCCCTGTTATCACAAAGGGCGTGGACCGTGGTACCGTGTCATTGGAACGAGTGAGCGCTATTGAGCGCGACTGCCATGGCCAAGAAGGAGCTGTCGAAAGAAAATTTTACATGTATATGTGTCACTTTTCTGAATTACATGTTAGGTTACCACTAAATGATTACACCATGGGGGTGCTCCGCCAGCTAAATGTGGCGCCTACTCAGCTACATCTGAATAGTTGGGCGTACCTATAGACCTTTCGTGTTCTGTGCCAGTCGCTGTACCTACGGCCGTCTCCTCATGCGTTTTTATACTTATATGACATGAGACCTCAACAACCGACTACATGGCTATCCTTGGTGAGCAGGACGAGTATTAGCAGATTAGACGCTTTTTCACAATCGTTCAAGCACTTCAAGGATGGGTATTTCAAGGTAGTGGTGAAGGAGGGAGGAAAGTCGCATTTCCTTAATGCAAATGGGAGTACAAAATTCCCTTTTAGTTGGATGGGTAACCCTTCTCGGTATAAGGATATGAGTACCGATGATGAAGTTTACTAATAAACTGCCCACTAAGGACTTAGTTAGGGTTTATAATTCGGTTTATTCGATTATTGATATTGAAGGTATCTGTTGTGACTTAAACTGCCTCGATGTTTCTAAGTTAAATTAACCAAAATTTGGTGTATTCGTGCAAGACATATGGCTCAAGCTGGAAAGAAGAACTTGACCCTTTTTCAAGCACTAAGGAAGGAGAAGGCCGTGAAGGCGAAGACAGCTAGAAATACTGAGGTCCCAAATTTGTAACAATCGTTGGTGGAGGTGCATGTTCATGGCGACACCAAAAAGAAAGCCGAGTTGCCGGCTAGGCCTAGTAAAGGCAAGTAAAGGCAAGGACGTGAAGAAGGTAAGGGCCGCCTTGTTGGGGCAAGGGTCGTCTAGTGGTGCTAAGGGACCGGAAGCTGGTTTGATAGAGTTGCCAGAGACGACCGTCAAAAAAGATATAGCGATTAACCTGCCAGAGATAGTGATTAATTCCATCGATAATATGGAGCCGGACCACTTGGTGAGGACCATGGTGGAGTTTGGGAGTAAGGCGCTAATATTGAGTCGTCGAGTTTGGTCATTATATCGTAGGGAGGTGAAGGAAGGGAACCGGGAAAAGCTTGAAGATCTTCAAGAGAAGGTTGACAAGTTTGTAGAGGAAAGAGCTACGTGGAAAAAGGAGACAGAAGGGTAGGAAGAAGAAAAGAAGAGGATGGGAACCTGGAAGGTGCATTGTCTGAATTCGGAGACTAAGCTCAATGGGAGGATAGCGGACCTTGAGGTGGACTATGACAAGTTGAAGGAAAAATATGAAGGTGCGGAGGTGGAACTTGAAGATTTGAAGGGCTGCATTATTCAAGAGCATATTAACGAGTTTCAGAAAGGGGTGAGGCAGACGACTTTCTTCTGCCAGAATGTTGATGCAGTTGATCCAAGATTTGACGTGAACAAGGATGTGGTGGACGACTAGCTTATCAATGAAGCCGATAGCAGCCCCGAGGAGGAGGCAGAGAAGACAACAAGGGATGAGGATATGAATGCGGGAGGAGCCGTGGAGGGTGATAACAACAAAGCAGCTTAGGGTGTAGTTTTTATGATATTCTATTCGCAATGAATCCAAAGTTTGTAATAACTCGTACAATATTTTAACTTGCTTTTAATGTGATGCATATTGTGGATATATTTTTTGTGTGGTTGTTGACGATAACATATGTTATAGAAACACGTTTGTTGGATAATGTTTTTATGTATGCGATGTGTTATGTTAAATGCGTATTTACTTGGAGGAGTATTATTGACGTTTGTATGTTAATGAGAGTACTCGACCCGGGCCGCTTACGTGTGGTGAGGGTGATGAGCTAAAGCATTTTCAAGTTAAGTTAAGGGTGTTCGGCCTAAGCCGCCAACTTGTGGTAAGGGTGGGGAATTTAAACGAATTAGCATCAAGTTAAGGGTGTTCGACCCAGGCCGCTTACTTGTGGTAAGCGTGGGGAATTTAAACGAATTAGCATCAAGTTAAGGGTGTTCGACCCAGACCGCTTACTTGTGGTAAGGGTGGGAAATTTAAACGAATTAGCATCAAGTTAAGGGTGTTGGACCCAGGCCGCTTACTTGTGGTAAGGGTGGGGAATTTAAACGAATTAGCATCAAGTTAAGGGTGTTCGACCCAGGCCGCTTACTTGTGGTAAGGGTGGGGAACTTAAACGAATTAGCATCAAGTTAAGGGTGTTCGACCCAGGCCGCTTACTTGTGGTAAGGATAGGGAACTTAAACGAATTAGCATCAAGTTAAGGGTGTTCGACCCAGGCCGCCTACTTGTGTAAGGGTGAGGAACTAAAAGCGTGTTAAAAGTAAGGCGAGGAGTAGTCGTGAAGTGAAAAACCCTTTGTTTTATTCATGTAATTATGGGGTGCCTCGTTAAAACCTCCCTGGCCAAAACCCTCCTTAGGAAAAAAAGACTAGGTGAGGGAAAAGAGTACACCTAGGGTTACAAGTATTCGGTACAATACATGTGTTTTAAGTGAAATAAAATTTGAGATGGGATACGTCCCACGTATTGGGTATCTAGTCCCCGAATAACTGTTCTAGTTTATATGCCCCTCCCCTAGCATCTTCACGTATTCGGTACGGGCCGTCCCAATTGGCGGAGAACTTGCCATCCTTCTTTCTTGCACTGTTGGCCATTCTCCAAACTAAGTCTCCCTTGGCAAACGATCTTCGATGCAGGTTTGCATTATACTTTCTGGTCGCTCTCTGTTTGGCGGCTAGATTGCGGATTTGGGCTTTTTCTCTTAATTCGGGTAGAAGGTCGACGTGGGTGTTCATGTTTTGATGATTTTGAACTACGTCGTACAGTTCTCGACGTAGAGATGGTTCACATATTTCAACTGGTATCATGGCGTCTGCGTCGTATACTAGGCTAAACGGGGATTCGTTTGTTGCTGATTGAGGTGTACATCTGTAGGCCCATAGCACTTCCACTAATTCTTTTGGCCATCGGCCTTTAGCGCTGTCCAACCGTTTACGCAACTCTACCAATATAACCTTGTTTGCTGCTTTGGCCTGTCTGTTGGTCTGTGGGTGCTCAACAGAGCTGGATATGTGTTTGATGCCTAGGCCGGTATAGAATTTAGCAAGCTCTTTCTCTATAAACTATCGGCCATTGTCGGTGATAATTGTATGCAGGACGCCATATCGGCATATGATATCCTTCCAGACAAACTGTTGGACTTGTTGGGCTGTGATGGTGGCTAGTGGTTTGGCCTCTATCCACTTGGTGAAGTAGTCGACGACTACTCTCACGAACTTTACTTGGCCTTTACTGGGGGAGAAAGGGCCAAGGATGTCCATTCCCCACTTTGCGAAGGGCCACGGGGATAGTATAGAGTGAAGCTACTCCTATTTTTGGTGGATGAGGTTGCCATGTTTCTGGCATGGTATGCATTTTTTGATGAAGTTGTGGCAGTCTGCCTCCATGGTCGACCAGAAGTAACCGACGCGAAGGATTCGACTAGTGATGGTGCGTGCGCTGGAATGGTAGCCGTATATGCCTTCGTGTAACTCCTTGATAATGTACTGAGCTTGTTCTGTAGTAACGCATTTAAGGAGTGGTTGACCGTATCCTCGTTTGTATAGGTCGTCGCCTATCATCGTGTACCTGGCGGCTTTAGCCATCCAACTCTTGTCAGCGTCAGGTAGGGGGTGACCGGTTTGGAGGTATTGGATGTAGGGAGTTGTCCAATTGTCTGCTTGGCGTGGGGTTAGGGTATGGCAAGTGTTTGTGATGGAAGGAGCAGATAACGTTTGCTGCAATAGTGATCGGTGGCGGCTTTTTAACTTGGTGCTGACTAGTTTGGACAATATGCCGGCTCTGACGTTTTCGGATCTGGGGATGTGTTGGATGCAGACTTATTCGAAGGCGGATTGGACGACTTTCCGGACCAGGTGATAGTATTGTAAGAGGGTAGGGTCTTTGATCTGGAACTCGTCATTTAAATGGCCTACGGTAAGCTTGGAATTGGTTTTGCACGTCAGTGACTTAACACCAACCTCGCGGGCCAAGGATAAGCTGGCGAGGATGGCTTCGTACACGGCTTGGTTGTTAGACGTCTTGAAGGCAAAATGGAGGGATTTTTTGATGAGGATATCGTTGGGGCCTTCTAGTACGATGTCGGCACCTGCACCTTTGGGTTTGACGAACCATCAACATAAAGTGTCCATTGGTCCTCTTCAGGGGTTCGTTGGAGATCGTTGACAAAGTCTAAAAGGCATTGAGCTTTAATGGGGCCGTGAGGTTCGTAGCTGATGTTGAATTTGGATAACTCAACGGCCCATGACGACATCCGCCCCGCAAGGTCTGGTTTCTCCAATATCGTCTGGATCGGGTAGTCAGTTTTGACGATAATATTATGATTCTGGAAATATATACGTAGACGTCGGGCTACGTGTACCAAGGATAGGGCTAATTTTTCCACCATCTAGTACCTGGTTTCGGGATCTTACAAGGTTTTGTTGACGAAGTAAATAAGATATTGGGTGTCGCTAACATCTTGAACAAGCAGGGCGCTTACGGTGTGATCTGTGGCAGTGATGTAGACCAGTAAAGGTAAAGGCTGATGAGTATCTAGTTTATGGAGGATGGGTGGTGAGGTGAGGGTGGTTTTTAGCTTTTGAAATACTTGTTCACAATCATCATTCCACGTGAACTTGGCGGATTTTTTGAGCAGCTGAATGATGGGTTGGGTTTGTTCGGCTAGCTTGGGAAGGAAGCGGGAGATGGCAGTGAGGCGGCCTATGAGGCGTTGTACTTCTTTGACATTGGTGGGGCTTCGCATTTCAATGATCGCATTTGACTTTTCAGGGTTAGCCTCTATGTCGCGCTGGGTCAGCATGAATCCAAGGAGTTTACCGTGGTTGACGCTGAAAACGCATTTGTCGGGGTTGAGGCAGAGGTTGTATTGTCTTAACGCGGAAAAGACTGTTGATAGGTCCTGAGAGTGCTGGTGAAGGCTTGGGTATTTGACAACCATGTCGTCGACGTATACTTCGACACATTTGCCCATTAAATGGCTGAAGACTTTGTCCATCAGTCGTTGGTAGGTTGCCCCTGCATTTTTGAGAGCAAATGGCATGACCTTGTAGAAGTAGTTGGCACCGTCTGTGATGAAGGTGGTTTTGTTCATGTTGGATGCGGCCATGGGAATTTGTTTATAACCGGAGTATGCATCAAGAAAACTAAGGACCGTGTTATCGGCTACGCCGTCGACAAGTCGGTCAATATTGGGTAAGGGGTAGGCATCCCTAGGATAGGCTTTGGGTAAGTGCCGAGTTTGATAGTGCGGCCATTACAGAGCTCCAGGGGGTGGTTTCTTCGACAGGTTTGAGGCGGACATCCCGACCCACTCTGGGGTCTAGATCATCACTAGATAAGGCTATCTCAGAGCCGGGTGGTCGCTCAATATGATTGGTTTGAAGGATGGGAAACTGTGGGCGTAGGTTGGCCATGTAGCATTCGCGTGCAAGGTGTTGGTCGCCGTGAATGGTGAGGATGTCACCAGATGGGGAGGGGAACTTCATGGCCAGATGGGGTGTGGAGACAACGGCGCCAAGAGTGTTGAGTGAAGGGCGACCGAGGAGGACATTATAAGATGTAGGTGCGTCGACGATAAGGAAGCAGATAGGAATTGTCTTTGTTTGGACACCATAGCGAAAAACGGTATGGAGGTCAATATAGCCGCGGGTGGAAACTTTTTCCCCAGAAAATCCATATATCGGTTCATCGTATGGAACCATGGCGGTGTCGGGGAGTTGGAGTTTCTGGTACGTGCCCCAATAGAGGATGTCGACAGATCTACCTTGGTCGACAAGGACTTTGACTGCGCAGTTTTCTATTTCGACGGTGATGACCATAGGGTCATCTTGCTGGTGATCAAGGCCTTGAAAATCGTCGTCCATGAACGTTATGAGGGGCATGCGATGTCTATGATGAGAATGGGTGATGTGGTTTATGGATTGGATATGGCGGAGGTGTTTCTTTCTGGCGGATGAGGTGGATCCTCCACTAGCAAATCCACCAGAGATGGTGTTAATAGTGCCGCGTAGAGGAGGGTTTGCGGGTTGGTTTGGGTGTTTATCGTGGTGAGAGTTGCGGGGAGGGCGTCGATGGTCGGAACGAGAAGGGTGATTGGATCGGGAGAGGTGGTCATCTCTGTGGACAAAGTGGCGGAAATGGCCAGCACGAACCAGTTCTTCAATTTTATCTTGGAGCGCTTTACATTCCTCTATGGTATTGCCATGGTTTCGGTGATAGCGGCAGTATTTAGTCTGTTCGCGTTGGGGGGAGTGGTCGTCTTGTGTGGTGATGGGATGAGGTCGGCCTGTAAGGCCTCATCAAGGAGGCGGGATCTGTGGACATTTAGGGGGCCATATGTAGTGAAGCGGGGTTGTCAGGGTTGTCGGGGTCTCAAATCAGGAAGGGGAGGTTATGGAGAGGGGGTTGCAGTAAAGGGTGCGTAGTCATTGCAAAACTTTGTATGGAGAGTTTGCATTTCCTCCATGCGGACATAATCGACAGCACGCAGTTTCAATTCATGCATGGAGGTGGGTGGGTGAAGGTAGACGTTATTGGCGAAGGAGCCGGTTTTAAGAGTGAGGGCCATGCACTAAAGTATCATCTCTTGGTTTAGGTGTGGTGTGCGAAGGGCAGCCTTACTGAATCGATCAATGAAGGCCCAGAGTGTCTCGTCTTGTTCCTATCTGATGCCGAGAAGTGAGATTGTTGTAGTTTGATGCGGGCAGCTGCCGGCGAAGTGAGTGGTGAACTTGTGGGAGAGGGTGTCGAAGCAGTCAATGGAGTATGGCGGGAGGGTGGTAAACCATTCGAGGGCAGGGCCTTTCAGGGTGGTGGGAAAGGCTTTGCAGAAAATGGCATCATGGGAATTGTAGAGGGCGACGTGGGTGATGTAGACCTTGAGGTGTTCATCTGGGTCGGTTTCACCAGTGTAACGTTCAAGTGTGAAAGGTTCCCACTGGGTGGGGAAGGGAGTGTTGGCGATGAAATCGGTAAAAGGGTGACGGCGCCTGGGTTGGGCAGATGGTAGCGGGTGAGGAGGGATGGGATGGTGAACGAGGGTGGGAAAAGTGAAGGTGAAGTTGTGAGGAGGGATATGGGTAGTAGGGAGGGTGTGAGGATTGTAGGGTGGGATATGAGTGGTGTGTAGAGTGGTGGGCATGTTGTAGGGCAGGATGTGGGTGGTGGGCAGGGTGGCGGCGGGGGTAGGAGTCGTAGTATTTCTTGGGAGGGTGGAATGGAAGTGAGTATGATGGGTTGAAAGGATGGGGGTTTGTTAGGTGGTGGTGAAGGTGTGTGGGGTAGGATTGTACTCGCTTTCTTCTTCCGTAGGCTGGAAAGCTGGGGACCCTACGACATCAGATGTTTCCTTGGCCTTTCCCTTTTGAGTGGGATCGGCCTCAATCTTTTGCCTTAGGCGAGAGTTCTCCTGTCGTAGTGCCTCCATCTCGTCAGCACTGGGCTTCTTCAAGTCAATCAGCTCCTGTTGCATCTTGGCTTGACCGTCTAGGATGGCGGCCAAATCCGGGGTGATGTCAGCAGGTCCTGAGGGGCCTACTTCAACTTGTTTGTTAACTTCTGCTCTACTACGGGTAGAAACCGTTTTCGGAAAAAGCGGGTTGGTAAGGTATTATCTCGTGCCCCACGGTGGGTGCCAATTGTTCATGCAGAGAACACATAAGATATGTTAGACACAAGTATTACCTTACTCTGGTCCGCCATCTCCTCAATAGGCTTTCTCCCGGTTGATACATGTCACTTATGGAAATCTCGGTGTAATCGGTTTGGATCCGAGGAGGGTTACCTACAAAAGGGACTCTAAAGCTCAAGCCAGCAAAATCTCTAAGAAAGTCAAATCTGGTGATTAGGGAAGTAATGAATGAGTACCTTTAATTACTGGTGTCCATGCTTATTTATAGGTTTATTAATTATGTCCTGCCACGTCATGGGCTGGGCCCTTGTTTGGGCTGTAGGTGGGCCTGGGCACTACCCCAGGCCCCTTAGTTTGATTATTGTGGGCTTGATGAATCTTACAGGAATGTTCTGGTTTTGCCAAGTCCTTGCTTAGTTTCCTAGAGTTAACGGCCTAGGCCGGTTACTCTTTAGCGGCTTAGGCCGCTATTGTTGCTTTAGTTTGTTCAATCAATGTTGTTCCTTAGCGGTTTAGTCTGGACACCTTGATTCACCTTAGCATGTGTATGGTGATTGTTATTACTTACCTCCTTGGTGGTTATGCGGATGGGTTTTATGGTTATTATTCGGCTAGGCCAGCTAGGTGTGGTACAGTTATTATTCGGCTAGGCCGGCTAGGTGTGGTACAAAAATAATAAACCAAAATGTTATTGGAATGATAAAATTCACACGATAATAATTTTAAATTCATACGAAACTCATGAAATATTGAAATAACAAACCAAAATGTTATTAAAATGATAAAAGTCATATGATAGTACTTTTCAATTCATACGAAACTCATGAAATATTAAAATAATAAACCAGAAATTCAGTTAAATAAAAAAACTAAAATTCAATTCTTAGAAGTTAGTAAACTTTAATTGCCATGTGTTCAGTATTCTTATATATGAGGGTATTTTGGTACATTAAAGTTTAACAGGTATGGGTATGCACGGTACGGATACTATGATACCTGTATCTATCCTGTTAAAATGCGGGTATAAAAAATACTCATACCCATTACCTGCAGATATATATTTTTAATATAAATTTCCTATTCGTCATGAATTTTATCCGCATATACCTGGAAATACTAATTTTTTTTACATCCTAGGTGAGTTTTGTGTGGTTTGTTAGTTGCGGGTGACTGGTGACTGGTGTGTGGAGGTATGTTGTGTGGGTTGGTGAGGTGAGGTGTTTTGGTGGGATTAGGTTAGTGATTTAGTTAGTGTAGTGCACGTGTGGGTGTGAGAGAGTGTTTTAGTGTGTGCGTTAGCTTGGTGAGGTGTGTGTGGTGCGCTTATTTGGTGAATGAGTGTGGTGTGTGAGAGAGTTTTAGTGAGTGAGAGAAAAATGGTGATGTGCGTGGTGAAATAGTGTGAGTTTATAGTGTTAGCTGGTGAGTGAGTGTGGGTTAATGTCTCTCAGATGAGAGAATTAGTGAGGTGTGATGGGAGTGCACGTGAAAAAAAAGAGTGATTTTGTGAGGTGAGTACATGGTGAGTGGTGCGGTAGTGTGGTATGAAGATTTGGTATGGGCTTAGGGATGTAAAAAAAAGAATAGGAGGTGTTAAAAAGAGTTACTAAAAAGTGAGTAAAAAAACAATAAAGTGCAATTAAAAAAGAAAGGTTATTATTATTTATTTATTATTATTTTTTGATAAAAGTTAAATTAAGAAGATGACCCAAAAATAATTTTTATTTTTAATTCCCAACTAAACCGACCAATTACTTCATTTACATTTTTTAATTTTTTTCTTTTTATAAACTTTATTTCACTTATTTTTACCTTTTTATTATTATTATTATTATTATTTATTTACTTATTTTTTAAAAATTTTAAAATCATTTTATTTGTTCGTATTGTCGCAACCGAAATCGTGATGAGACAATGAACAAAACATTTGAAAAAAAAGGTTTGGAATTGCCACCATAGTTTATTCTGGAAAACTACGAAAAAACCTAAAAATAACACAAGGTCTACAAAGAAAAAAAAATTGGGTCCGGGAGTCGGTTGTGGAGAAGGTATTAGCACCTCACGGCGTTCGTCCTAAGACGATACCTTCAATTAAACATTCAAAACGATGTGGTTTTTAAATTATTTAATTTTCCCCAAAAATAATAATATACAAAAGAAACAAAAATATTTTTTTGGTTTTTTGTTATAGATGGCGACTCCACTAGGGACGCTAGAGTGTTCGACCATTTATTTAGATGTGCAATATTGATGTGATTTTTCTTAATATTTTTTCTTTTGCCCTTTTTTTTCTGTTTATGTATGTATATTCTTGTCTCTTTTTAATATTTGGAATAACTATATGTGTATGTTCTTTGTTATTTGGAATGATTATATGCTGGGGGTTTGGGTATACATTGTATTCTCCCTTCACACACATATTATGTTCATTACATGAGTGGGACCCTATACTCGTGTCTGAGTTGCTTATAATTAGAGAAGATTGTGTAGTAGTTCCACGGTGGATATACTTCCCAAGTGGTCATTGTGAGAATCCCCACTAGAGTTTGTTTGCTTCATTGGTACTTCCACTTGTTGTTGTTTACCAATGTCATGGGAAATGCCATGAAGTGGGTCATAACTCTAGTGACCTTGATCTTTATAGGTAGTAAGGAACTATCCTTGTGAGCACATATACTTTGCCTTAGAACTTTAAGCGTTGTACCTATGTTAAATTAAGGCACAAAAGAGATACTATTTGCGTCCTTTACCATCACCTTTCCTTGTATATAATAAGAAATTCATAACAATCACACCATTATTAAAAAAAAGGAAAAAAAGCCTTCTAAGGCATAAGCATTCATTTCATGTCATGTGAATAAGTGCCCTGCGATGCACACACATGCATTGCATTTCCACTTTGTGGTCATTCATGGTACCTTGCCCAAAGATTCAAACACATAACATGCATCAACATAAATTTTAGAAAACAAATTGCACTATAATAAGTTCAAATTATTTCCCATTTTCCTTATCAACAAATTCTTGGAATCTTTCTTATGAAAAATAAGAAAATAATAAAACATTCTTTGGTCAATCAGTGGATTGAATAAATAAATAAAATTTTATTTGTTATCATTTTTTTCGAAGCATCAATCTAGTCTTGCATACATGAAAATGCTCAAATCCATCTCCTTTTCCATCTCTCTTCCACCATAAACCTTGTTTTCATTTTCATGGAGGATTATCATAAAGGGGACACATACCTTAAAATGATTACAAAAAACTCTCTAGTCACAACAAAAAAACAAAAAAAAATGAAAAAAAAAATCAACTAGACTGAAAGCTCTGAAGGACGGACAATCTAGGCAAAAATAAGACAAAAAAAGTGAGAAAAAAAGAGAGAACGAAACAAAGAACATCTTGTCATATGAAATAAATTATTTTTGTATCATTTGTCTCACTTGACTGCCAGTTCACCAATACAAAAATATCAAAAAAGAAAAAGAAAGAAATGATTATAAAAGAAAAGTAAAAGTTTGGAGAATAGGAGTAAAAGATCAAAATATAGAAAAAAAGATGAACAAAATGAAGTCAAACAGATATTGAATGAAATATTATTCAAAGATCCTTGTTCGGAAAAACTCCCACATCACTTTTTTGGGCTTTTACTATCGTTTACTTCCATACCCCTAGCCTTGACCATAATACACGCCTAATAAAGTCCACACAGATCAAAGATTGGTTGTTACCTTTCAAATGTCTTAATTTAGAGGAAAATTTTGATTTGCTAACAGGTTTGTTCTAAAAAAATGATAAAAAATTTCAAAAAAAGTGTGTTCAGAGATTTGCTTTTAAACATCGATGCAATTTATTTTTTGGTGACATATTTTCAAAGCTTAAATCAAACAATTAAGCTAAATTTGGGTTGTCCCCTTTCAATTCATTCTTCATGAAACACCATCTTTGCTCATGCAGTATCCTCTGCTTCTCTCTTAAAATGTTTAACATTGTCCTCATGTGTTCTTCAAGGGTTTTGGATTAAATAAGAATGTCATCTATGAGTATCACGACAAAGTTATCTAAGAAAGTTTTGAAGATCACAATTATCCAATAAAAGAACTAAGCATATCCCTAAGATAAAAAATGCAACAAAGATTCTCTTTAAGTAGATTTGAGGCCCATGCATGGTCATTACAACCAGTTGTACCTCAAAATGCTAAAATGCCTTTAAAACTACAGCAAAAGTGAGCTTACCTTGTTTCCAATTTTGATAAAACAAATATGAAGAATTTTCTGCAATAACTTCACTGAAGATTCTTGATTGTCAACTAGATGAGCGATTGAGTAAAAAACCTATAGAGAAGTTAGAGGAGATTTCAAAGGAAGTTTTAGAGAGAGAGAATGCTTTTATAAAATGAAACTCAATTATTAGAAAAATATTTATAGTTCTACTTTTTATGTATAAAATAATCGAGTGTCATCTTTTAAAAACTATACCTACTACTCTTTACTCCTTTTTCTAAATCCTTATTATCTTTGTGTTCCAAGAATTCAAAAAATGAGTCATTGGAAGCAATAATTAAGGTTGGATGACCATGGTTTTGTTTGTGCTTGTCTAATTTCAAAACTTACATATTACTTTCAAAACTAATTTTCTGATTTCCTTATTTTAGTTCTCTTTTATAGTTCAATTCCTTGTTATTCAATTTGTGTCAATATGTGTTTTTCACCACGTTTATACACTATAAGAAAATCTATAAATAGTAACCAATCTTACATTTTTTTTCCATTTGATCTCATCAAGTGTGTTTAGGTTGGTTTCTCAGTTTTTTTTCTATCATTTTAACTCTCTTTTTCTTCATTTGAGTATCTCGCATATGAGTTCTTAACTTCGTGACTACGAATTGTGTTCTCTCATTCGATCTGATTGTTTGAACGCCATTGGAGATGATCATCATAGGCTCGCTTGGCCTTGCTCCCCTAGTGTGCGCCTTAGTCCTTCCATTGTCCCGTACCGTTTTGGAAGCACACTCCTAGATCTTTTCTCAAGTGCATTTACACGAGTCTCTCACTTTTTCTTTCATTTTCACTCTCTTTTCTTAATTTGAGTATCTCCTACATGAGTTCACAAGTTCGTCATTACGAGTTGTGTTCTTTCTCATTTTTATTTCATAACTTGAGCATCATTGAAGATTATTGTCACATATTTCAATGATTTAAAACCCTTCATTTTTTACTACGCCTAGATATATTCAAGTTCCTTAACCATAATATGTAATTAAAAAATATTAAAGTCATAGTCATTCGATACACTAGTAATACATGAGATAATATAATTTGTAATATCATATTTTCATAAATTAATATTTATTTAAGTCAACAATTTGTAAATCTACTTGCGTCTGTTTACATAAAGAGATTTCACTCTAAATATAACAATTTTTAAATTTTTTTATCATATCATATTACCTACTATTATTATCTTTGATTTCACTCTAGAATTTGTTGCCACTAAACATATTTATTATCCTTTATTTTAAATTGCTTTAAATTTGAAATCATCTTCTAAAAGTTACGATTTTAAAATTCGTATCAAACTGATTTTTAAGTATACAAATTATTTTGTTTCAAAAAAATATGTTTGAATTTCAATCGATTACTTTAGTTCAATATTTTTTTTGGAAAACGGGAATTCACATTTAGGTCTAATTGAAATTATTTAAATTTATAATAGCTAAGATTAGTTAATTAATAGAGCAGATTAAATTTTTATTGATTTTTTATCACCCCAACCTTTTATTCAAACTTTGCTAGAATTGATATTTTGTATGATTCAATGAACCAGTCTTTAGTCGACATATATTATAAGGTTTTTTCCAGCAGTAAATATTTGGTGATCAACCCAGTATATAATAAAAGCCCCAAAAAGTGCCGGTTACCGTAGTCAGGTCACTCAATGTGGGCTATAAAAACACGTTTTTGGACTAGTGAAACCCTCAATCCATATACCAATAAAGACTACTATTCACACCCCCAAATGGCTATTTCGCCCCCACCTTTTTAGATTTTTTTTTTTTTTATGAAAATATTCCTCATAACACAACCGATATTATAGTGACCTATTTTATTTATTATTCATTTTGGTATATAGTTACATAACTGATTATGCAATAACTTTTTATAACTAGATATGATTGGGTTATAATAATCACTTGTAACATGTAGTTAACTTTTTACCCGTTCCTACTCAACCGACTAGTAATTTTGTTATATATAGTTAACTCTTTACCCGTTTCTACTCAACGGACTAGTAATTTTCTTATATGATAGTTAATTCTTTATAATAATCAACCAAAGTTTAATATGTGGAAGTGGAATTTTGTTTCTTTTTGTGTATGTCCACCACAAACGTAATGGATAGCAATTTTTCATCGTGTATGGATAGCAATTATGCATTGGAAAACAATAATCAAGTGATTAATTATTTATTTTGCTATCAAAGGAGTCCAAAACTTTCTTAAGTCTTCCATAAATATGACGGAGGCAAGAAGATAAAAGAATCAAACTAAAATCATCATATACAACAACATACAAAATACCTAACAAAAAGTATATAATAAAATACAAAACATCGAATTATCAATGAGTTTTACCCTTCGAAACACACATCTTGTTTGCTTATGCATTTGTCCATCCCTTGAACATGGTCGAAATTACCATGACATCCTTCCCGGCTAATAAAATGGTCGGCAAGTAGGAGATAGAGAGGTATGATATCTAGTTTTAATGGTTTTACTTCTTTATGATCCTTTAACAATGTATAGACAACATCATTTAGTTGCAGAGAATCTAGGATCTTATTTTTGGGTATATGATCACAAAATCCCCTTAAAAGCTTTTATATAAAAAAATAAAATATGTTTTTGCATGAATAATATTAGGTTATTATGAGACTCAAATATTATCTTACTACACTCTTCGAACTTTTTGGATGGATACTCTACGGTCTTATTTTTTCGGTCCTTATTACTAGATACCTTATACGAGTTCTGGGAAAAAAAGGGTGCACCTGCAAAAAGGACTGTGACGATCTAGTTAGCAAAAATCTCTAAAAGTCAAAACTCATATAACTATACTAATGAATTGCTTACCTTTTACATGGGTCCACCTTTATTTATAGAGGACTAATTACCCTTGTGATACTTTTACTACTTAATTATGGGCCAAGGCCTTTGGGCTTTGACTAGGCTTAATTGTCTTTGACAGAACTTTATTGGATTTGACTAGGCTTAATTTGACATATTTTGTAAGTCTTGCTCTGTTTTTGCCTAAGTTAGAGTAGGTTTGCTAAATTACCGACTTATCAGATTTTTCTTTTTGCGTACTTGACATCTACGGATGTATTTGGTTAGTTATATGTATCTCTTCTTTAGCTGAGGGTTCCAGATAGTTGATTGATTTTGTTGCTATATAGACGACTATAGGCACGTGAGATATAATTTGCGGCTTGATCTTTTTTTGATCTAGAAAGTATTTTTTTCACCGTCTTATTTTGAGTGCGTATCTGTGTTATCTACAGTTCTTTAGGTTAGCGGTCGATCCGACTTTATGGTACATAATCTATTTAAAAGTATGTCCTAATTGCTTTACATATAATTTCGTGTTTATATATATATATATATATATATATATATATATATTTATTTATATATATATATATATATATATATATATATATATATATATGTATGTATATACATATATATGTATATACATACATATATATATATATAAAACAATTTGTATGTAAAATCAGCATAGGTAATTTTACATACGAAATTTTTTTCATATATAATGTTATATAAGGAACAAATCCATATGTAACTTATGAGGACATTATCCACAAAATAAATTTGTATGAAATTTTGAATACCTTTACATACGAGAATGGATCCGTATGTAGTAAATGTAGATTTTACCCATCAAATAAATTCATATGTAATTGATGAGTGACATTCCCATGGATAGGTCCGTATGTATCATGTTTATAAGAATTGTTTTTTATATTCTTGTAACCCAATTGCAATAGAGTTAAAATGAAATAAACTTTTGTCAGCAATAATTCAAATGAAGTTCAAATTGGTGCACATAATAATCTAATAAAGTTCTAATAGCACATCCAAAATGAGGTCATAACAACATGTAATCCAAAAAAATAACTAAGAACCTATATTTAAAATCAAGGTCCAACAAGGGCATCTGAAAAGTATCAAATATGTGTTATGATCATCTAAACATAATTGTTTTAAACATAAGTTTTTAGATAGCTGGGTCAATCTTACGTAGCCACTATAATCTTCATACTTCGTTTTGAGAACCAAAATTTTATGAATAACTGAGAGTTGATTTGGTCTTTAGTGCTGTAAATGGGAATTTAAAGATGCTAAGCTATCTTAGATTTTTTAGAAGTCTATTTAAATAAATCATTTTATTCCATCTTACTAATATATTTTCTATTATTATTGATATTACTTTAAGTAGTCTATCAAGATGAACTGAATCTATAACTCTTACAAGGTCCAACCATCTTGATAGACTACTTAAAGTAATATCAATAATAATAGAAAATATATTAGTAAGATGGAATAAAATGATTTATTTAAATAGACTTCTAAAAAATCTAAGATAGCTT
>Ga0214545_1003518_pt1 | contig 29811 bp, 18 predicted proteins | sample CNSS4metaG_FD_160064 | JGI IMG/M metagenome (GOLD analysis project Ga0214545, IMG submission 160064) | Root nodule microbial communities from cowpea collected in UCLA plant growth center, Los Angeles, California, USA - CNSS4 | ecosystem: Host-associated > Plants > Roots > Nodule | place: USA...
GGAAAAAAAAAAAAAGAAAGAATTAACAAGTGTGAATTCTTTCATTATAAGAAAGTACATAGTGAGGATACATAGTAGCAATGAAGAAAAAAAATATTTATTATTTTATTTTATTTTATTTGTTTATACTTATTTATATTTCTATATCTATTTTAGGTGTATATCTATTTTAAGTCAGGTGTTCTTAACTTAATTCTAATTTATATATTTACTTTTCGTTCTTTTTTATTTATTAATATTTATTTTCAGTTGTGCATGGATTTTATTTATTCAATTTATATTTACTCTCAATTATTTATTTATATTTATCTCTATATATTGGTCTTTTTTATTTATATATTTTTTTAGCTATACATTGATCCTATCTATTTATTTATACAATTAATTTAATATCAAAATAAAACTTATGATAAATAAGGATTTGGTTATTGTAGTTGGAGATATGACCTTAGAGATTTAAATAAGTAGTTATTACTCAATATGAGATGTTATTATGTTACTTTGTTGGTCATGATGAGACTCATTTATTCTTAATAGTCACAACAAAATTAATCAAAATATTTAAAAAGTATGATAAAAATCCAAGTTTTATTGATTTGAAAGAGTTTTTATTTTATTTTATTGAGATATGTTATATTTTTATGTGATATTTGTCCCACTTCCTTATTTTATTACACAATACGAACAACAAGATTTTATAATGTCATCATAGATGATTGCTCCTAACATGTTCAACCCCTTATTTGCCGACATTGCGCCAGTTTTTCCAGGAAATGTATAACAAACAAATGCAGTAAATAATTTTGTGACATTTCAGGAAACAATAAATTATACTATTACCTTCCTCCATGCTCTAAATGCACTTGTTACTATAGAATGACAAATTGGAATTACTTTTTTATTTTTCCTCAATAGTTCAAGTGAATCTTATCCATAACATTTTTCTTCCATAATACTCTTTCATCTTCGTCTGTGTGTGTGTTTACATTTATATATATTACAAATCCTCGAACTCTTATGTTGTGTTTGGATCCCGCATGAGTACTCTTCATGCAGATGGAAAGTGACTTGAAAACGCGTTTGGATTTGCTTGTTTCCGTTGATTTAGGAGTGTGGATTTGTAGGTGAGTTGTAAAATTTGACACTTTATAAAATGAAGAGATGTGCAAGAAAAACTAGATCATCATATTAAAATTATTTTATTATCTCTCTCTTTTAATAATTTAATTTACTTATATTTATTATATTTATTAGTTTCTTTTTTCTGGTAAACTTATGTAGGAAAGATGCCTGATTATACACCCTGTATAGGTTCCTATATATTACATGCATATAATAATTAGTATTATATAATAAAATATATATTAATTATATAGATATTGATAAAACCGCATATTATATTATATTATATATATATATATATAATTTTAATTTTAATTATATAATAATAATAATTAGTATTATTATTCAAATAAATATTTTTGTAAATGAATTAATTATATAAAATAAAATAAATTTAAATAAATGTGGAGATATAAATTAAATACTCTATATTATAAATTATTTTAAGTTATCATTGAGAATGATAATAATAATAATAATTTATTTTAAGTCATTAATGATATCAATAAATTATATTTTTCTAATTTTAAATAACATTTTTAATTTTATTTTAATACCATTTATTTTACATTAAAGGGTAAAATGATAATCATATAATTTACTCTGTCAAAAATTATAATTTATTAAATTTTATCAATCACATCATACATAAACTTTCATAAATTTTTCACTTATATCCATTCAAATCATATAATCTTTCTCTTAATCCAAACAACTCCATCTTTACTTACAAATAAACGCAAATTCAATCCCTCAAATCCACACCCCCATCCAAATACAACATTAGTAACTTTAACATTGAGAAGTCATTTTAGGTGGTTCTTCATATGTTTATATTTTTAAAACTTCAAGTTTTCTCATAAAGAGACAATAACTTGACTCTCAGAGGGTCTCATACTCACATTTTAAAAACATTTTGATAAATTTGAATAAAAACAATAACAACAAAATATATATATATATATATATATATATATATTAAAAATGATTTATTACGTAAATATAAAAGACATTTTCATTTATTAGCAATTATAATTATTTTTAGCAATCCTATTTCATATAAGTTAATAAGAGATATTTTAACCAAAGTTAACATAATAGATATTAAACTACTATTTTCTCTTAAAAATGCCACATAAACTTGTGAAGGAATAATTAGGCCCCTCTCCTTATTTGTTCTGCCTCCACTGTACCCTCTCTCCTCATTTCTTCTTCCTCCGTTGGTCTCTCTCCTTACTCTTCTTCTTCCACCCACAAGAATGTCGTAAATAAAGATATGAAGCAAATAATGCATATCAAAATTCATTATTCATTTATAGTGAAACAAACATATTTATAAGCAAAAATTATCGTAAACAAATAAGAAATATTTTAACATACAACAGGACCAATTGAATCTAACTTAAACATTAATATGATTTTGCAAGGAGGTGAAATAAACAAATATTTGTGTTTTATCTAATAATATTTTTATCTAATAATACATTGGTGTTTTATTTTTGTTTTTTTTAATTTGACTAATAAAAGTTTAGCTAAATTGGTTTCTAAAATTTAGCTACCAAATATTTTAGTTACAAAATTGGTTTCTAAAATCTTGGTAACAAATGTTTAGTAACCAACCTCCTGTAGCTAAATTTTAGAAATAAATAAAATTTATAAACCAATATAATTTTTTATTTGTAATAGTAATTATTTTAGTAATCAATAATTTTTTATTTTATAAATTAGTCATTATAGTGACTAATAATTTTTTATTACTAAATTGGTTGTTAATAATGTATTTTTTTAGTGTTGCAAATCTCAACCCCTCAAAGACACATTTAGGCTCTTATTTATTTTCTTGTCTTCTTTTATTCTCTCATTCTCTTTTATTATTTTAAGTACTCTTCATCTCTGGTTTAATTGATACTCAATCTTGAATATTTAAGAATGTGGGAGTGGAGATAATTTTACCTAATTACTTGGACAAAAATTAAAAAAAAAATGTTTGAAAGTGAATCTAACCCAATTTTCAAAGGAAAAAAATTTATTTGTGATGGTTTTTCACTTAATGATATTTAATAGTACTCTAAATATGAAAAATAGAGAATATGTCATTGTACGTGGATGACATACTAACGATTGATATATGCAATGAGATAGTTTCTAAAACTAAGTTAGTTTTAGATTTTTTTTTAAATATAAGTTGTTTCTAGTTTCTTTTATTCGGTCAGCAAAAAAGTTGTTTCTATGTGAAGTCAATGTGATTTTAGAAGTTACAATCATAAGGAAGAAGGGAGATAGTATATCATTATCCTAAAACAATACATGATAAACTTCTTAGGAACTTTATAAATCATGACTTAAATCAAGTGAATATCCCTTATGATGCTAACTCTTAATTTAAAAAAAAAATATAGGAGAATTATTTTTCTCAACCTCAATATGCCGAGATAATTGAGAGTTTACTGCTTTTGATGAATGTTTCTGGATCAGATATTGCTTATGCAGTAGATAGATTGAAAATATACACTTACTATTCTAATTATGAATATTGATCAGACTTATGAGATACTTAAGAGATTCAATGGATTGGACCATTGAATGTAATGGATTTCGGTCAGACAAACAATGATTGGTAGACCAACAATGAAATATAAGTTTGTTGCCCTTAAAATGGCTGCATTGATTGTGCGAAGTCATAATGGAATTTTGCAAATCCTCTGACAAAACCTTGGGAAGAAATATGATTATAGAAACATCGAGGGAAATGAGACATAAGTCATTTGAAACAAATAAGTGATGGTAACATAACCTTTGTGATCGTACATCCCATGAATAAGGTTCATATGGGTAAAAACAAGTCACTTGTCAGTTTTATGGTGTATGTAAAAGTGGTAGAGACTAAATTATTAAGAGGTTAAACTTTGTAATTAAAATTCCATGAGATGTAAGAATTCTAGTTTAAACAAAGTTCTTAATGATTTTCATATCCCTTTCGGGCGATGTATGATTTGTAATGTACACTTGATGAAATCACCTTTATAAGTGTCGAGTGGGGCCGCTTGTATGAGATCTTGACACGATCTTTAGAACACTCGTGAATACCGGACACACACATGGCCTATTAAGTGCAACACAACGATAACAACAAGGATTGTGAGTGTGTTTTGGGATTGATAAACCACTAGCACACAACAAGTGTCTCGGTTCATATAGCTCGCTATACAAACTACATGTGTTAAGTTTATCAATCTATGAATGATTCATATAGCTTGTTATACCAACTTTGATGCATTACATATAATATGTGACCCAAGATTTTATTTCATTATTTCTATCTCATACTGTTCTGCAATATGTGGGGGATTGTCGTAAAAACAATGTTTTTAATTGTTATTACAATATGAAAGTTGTGGCAGCCATTTCGACTTAGCCATCATTGTTGCAACGATTTTGATTTGGTATTTACAACAATATTTTGACCGTTGGTGACTGTTACAAATCTCAACCCATCTCCCTACCTATAAATAGGTGTCTTACATATTCTTCCTCCAAATACACCTTTACCTTGTGTTTGGATGGAGCATTTCAACAATGCTTAGAAATTGAAATGCTTTGTATTTGAATTACTTGTAATTAAATTCCATTCATTTTTTAAACAATTTGTTTGGATAAGGAAATTAAAATACCTTACATTTCAATTTCTTGTTTGAAAAAAAAATTGAATTTATTGTGAGATAAAATTTAATTTTAACAATATTTATTTTAGGCTTAATTATGTTTTGAGTTCATGATAAATTTAGAAACATGCTCGACAACCCAAATGGGCCGGAGTGACCTAACTACCCAACCAGATTGGTTAGACACGACGACCCACCCGAGTTGGACCGATTGGGAAACCCAGACAGACTAGGTTGACCCGATGATCTAGAGCCTTGACGGCCCATACTGGATGATTGTGCCGTCAAGTTCTTCAATATGGCATGGTCCAGCCCGTCTAGGTCATTGGCCCCATGCTCTAGACGGGTCCGACGACCCGAACGGACCCGACAATCAAGACGGGCCTGACAACTTGGACGAGCCTGACGATCCATACAGGGTCGAATACCCGAACAAGGCCGATGACCCGGACGAACCCGACGACCCAGACGGATCCAAAGACATGGACGGTCCCAACGATGGGACCGTCCGGATAGTCTGGCCCGTACGAGTCATCGGGTCTGTCTGGATCGTCAGGACCATTTAGGTCATTTGGCCCGTATGGATCGTCCGAACCGACGATTTGGAAGGGCCCGTCCGGGTCATCGTTCCCGTTTGGGTTGTCGGGCCTATTTGTGTTGTCGGGTCCGTCCAGGTCGTCGAGCCCGTTCGCGTCATCCTACAAGTTTGGGTTGTTGGGCTGTCCGTGTCCTCGGACTCATTCGGGTCGTCAAAACCGTCAATGTCGTCAGGCCCGTCTAGATCGTCAGGTCCATTCGGGTCGTCGGGCCCGTTCGAGTTGTCAGGCTCGTCCGGGTTGTTGGGCCCATTCGGGATGTCGGGCTCGTCTGGGTCATTGGGCCTGTCTGGATAGTCGGGCCTGTTTGGGTCATCGAACATGTTTGTTTCATCGGGCCCATCCAGATCGTTGGGCTCGTCTGGATAGTTTGCCCTGTTTGAGTCGTTGGGCCTGTCCGGGTCGTCGGACCTGTCCTGGTCGTTGGACCCGTCCGAGTCGTCGGACCCTGGTCGTTGGACCCGTCTGAGTCATCGGACCCATTCGGGTCGTTTAGGGTCATCGGGTCTGCCCGACACATCTAAGTCTTCGAGCCCGCCCGCATATCTAGGTCGTCTGGCCCCTCCGGCCCGTGTGGATTGTCAAGTCCGCCCGACCTGGTTGGGTCATCAGGCCCGCTTCACCCGTCTGGGTCGTCATACCCGTTTGAGAACTCTACCAAAGAGTCTATAATGTGAGGTTGAGTGAGAAGAATTTCAAATTCTACCTATTTTGAGGGTATTTGAATTTCTACTAATTTAGCTAAATGAAATCCTTCAAAAAAATGCTTGCATTTGAAATGCTTTTTAATTTCTCTATCCAAACAAAGCATTTCATTACAAAGAAATCTAAATTCTTAAAAAAAATGAATTGCTTCATTAAAATACTGTATCCAAACACACTCTTAGGCTCTTATTTTTTCTCTTTTCTTCTTTTGTTCTCTTATTCCCTTTGATTATTTTAAGTGCTATTTGTTTGTTTGTCCGATATCCTGAGCTTATTGATACTTTATAAAAAGTTTATCTTGCTAGATTTTAAAATCCTCATAATATCCGAGATGTTCCTATTATACTATGGGGGATTTTTGCATACATAACGGATAAATCCTTTAGGGTAGTGATCATTCACGTATTAGAAAATCATTATAATTTATGTTTTATGCACAAAAGTCGACACTATTTTCACCTCAAAACTCGTAAAATAATGTGTTGTTAAGTCTTATTTATTGTATATTGTTTATCTTCTCATTTGTACTTAATTTGACATTGATTCAAATTAATATTTTAATTCATAACAATATCCTTATACATGACTATCTTCAATTGATACACTTTCTTTAAGGAGAAACATTTATAACAAGTCTATTATTGATAATTCTTAGGGTTAAGTATGTTTTTAGTCCCTGAACTTTGATCCAAAATTGGATTTCATCCTTGTCTGAAACTTCAATATATTTTGGTCCCTAAACTTTAAAAATGAATAAATATAGTCCTTTTAAACTCAATTACGTTAACTTTTTTTGAAGTGTCGAACATATTTATCAGTAGATATTGAACCAAGAATGTGTCAAATAGTATAAAAAACTCCAATACTAGTATGAAAAGCGTTTGACACATCAAAAAAAGTTATCATAATTCGGTTAAAAGGACTATATTCATTCATTTTTAAAATTTAGGGACCAAAATATATCAAAGTTTCAGACATGGGCGAATTCCAATTTTGAGTCAAAATTCGGAGACTAAAAACATACTTAACCTTAATTCTTAAGTGTATTGTTTGTTCAAAATTCAAATTTTACACCAAGTAAAAATAAAAAAAAAAATAAAAATTTAAGCACCGTATGATAAATATTACCTCTCATGCAATTTTTTTTTATTCACACATTTTTTTATCATCATTGGATATATCTTACTATACTCATAATTACTATAAAATCTCATAGCCATACAACATCCGTATTCAATTTTAAGCATGTTGCAATTTTATCTCGGTTTGTTTTTATAATTAAGTAACTTTTTAATATATAAAATATTTTAATGTTAACTAACTACATCATTGATGTAATGGGATGAAATTAAAACAAAGCCTCAAATTAAAATTTTAATTTACTAAATACTCAATAAATATTTTACTAAAAAGATTAAACTTGTTTTTAAGTCTAATCTAAATAAGACTTAATTATGATTAAGTTATCCGAAAAACTTGGAAATTTTTAAGTCAATGATCTATTGAGTAGAGTTGTCAAAATGGGTAACCCGATCCGACCTGGCTCGACCCACCACGGGTTGGTCATTTAGTGAGCTAACCCAACCTGGTTCACTAATCAGCGAGCCAAACAAATTTCAACCCGACCCCGTCCACCGCGGGTTGGTGGGTTAAACGGGTTGGCTAAAAAAATATATATATAATTTTTTGAGTCAAAACTATATTATAATTGTAATTAAAATCTAAATAAACTTTAATACAATCCAAATACAAACAAAAATCACAAAAATACAAATTATCTGTGTTGGCTAAAAAGAATAACCTAACATGACCCAAATACAAGGCCTAACTTAACAAAAAATACTAAAATACTTGTGTGACCCTTTATTTGCGGGTTGGTGAGCCAACCCAGCTCACCACAGGTTCAAACTGGGTGAGCTGGGTTCTAGGTGAGCCGAGTCAAAAATCAACCCGTATTGAAATTTGTAAAAAAATTTCAACCCAACCCGAACCCGTGGTGAGCCGGTTGGTTAGCGAGTTCCAACCCATTTTGACAGCTCTACCGTTGAGTAACTAATAAATTTAAAATTTGTAATTATTTAGTGATTATTACTTTATCATGTTATCTTTACGCTAGTTATATGATTTTACAGTTTTATAAATTATAATTTCTAATTTTCTATTATTAAAATTTTATGATTTTACAAGACATTATAATGAGTATTATTTAATTTTGTCACTATGATATATGTTTGTATGAATAAATTTTTTAAGTTTAAATTTTGTTAAATAAAATACGCAATTTGACTTTAACAAAGAGTTTAAGGATGAATGATTTAACCGATAATATCCGCATCAACTAATTAATACTTACATTACTAATTTAACAACAAAAAACATTAACAGAAAATTGAATTAAAAAATTTAAATTTATCGAGTACTTGATATATTATACAAATTTATCAAAGAATGTCCCAAAAAAAATACCAATAAAAAGAACGAAAGTACTTTACTTGCATCGCACTTTCACTTCATGCTATGTAATTAAACCTTTTCATATATACCCCATCCAAAACCCGCGAAAATCAAAGCCTTCTTTCTTTCTCAAATCAAAACTCACCCAAAGAGAATGAATAAACGAGCCACTGAGTAAGTATAGCAAGAGGCATAGCAAGAGGCGTGCTAAAAAGAGAGCGTACCCACAGTGGCGCCTCATGGATCCGATCTATGCAGCCAACGAGCTCGCTTTCCGGGTCGGGTTCTCCGGCCACAGTGGTCACCTCAGACTGGAGCCGCTCACCACGCCGGAGCGCCACAACCCGCTCCGTTCCATTCCCGATTACATTCCGGTCAGTCTCGGTTTACTCCATTTTCTCATCTCTAGGTTTTTCTGCTGTAGCATGCTACGTGTCACTATTACTACTACATCTATGGTATTTTCTTAATCAGTGATAGGTTTTACTTGTCAATTTTGCATCTGTACCAAGCCTGGTTTTCCTTTTCCATAGCGCAGTGTACTGGGTGAAAGCAACAGATATGGGTTAGTATGTTAGGAGCAGGAATTGATTCCCCGCTGGTTTCAACGTTTAATCTGTGACTTTGATTAATTTGGATACACACCCTAATCTCACTGTTCTGATTAAACTTCAATTATTCGAAGTCATTTTTATTGAAATCAATAATTTGTAACTTTGAAAAAGGCACTTTGGTTTACAAAATCCTGAGAATATGTTTGGAAGTGTGTTATAGAGTGAAAAGAAAGGGATTTAGAAGTGTGTCATGGAGTGAAAAGAAAGGGAGAGCAAGTTGTTTTGTTTTTAGTCATGTCTTCATACGGACAGACGATTTGGGCATTAGGGTGTTTGGTAAGGTGCCTACTAACAGGACTCATGTCAAGGTGGAAGCAAAACATTGTAGGCAATATGCTGAAAAACTTGCATATTTAAAGTAAATGCGAACACATTAAATCTATGCTAATTTATAGTTTTATTTATTTTAGTTTAAGAAACTATAAAACTGGAGAACATTTATAAAAATATAATTTTATCCTCCCTTCCCTCTCCCTCCAAATTCCTATTTTCAAGCATACGTAAAGAGTGCTAAAGACTATAAAGACTAGCAACTTGTCTTTTTATTAACTTGACTTTTTATTGACATTGCGGTTACCTGACCCAACTGACAATGAGCAAGTTAGATGCCTGGGTTTTAGTTTTACATACCGTGCCTTGCTTTGATACCTTAAATTTGCATGTTCTTGGTTTAATTTATTTTGGAAAAATAATTATTTTTTTCTGTACAGCTTCCTGAGTGAACTTTCGAAAAATGACTGCTTTTCCTAAATTATGCAGTTCCTAAACATGGTAATCTTTGAAGCCCGAACATTCATTTGTATTCCTACTGGTAACCTTTTCCTACTTTATTTCAGCCACCTGCCTTTCCTAGCGAGACACCTGAATCTATAAAGAAGTACATAGAAGAGACGTATCTCCAGCCAAGATTGGATCCTGATGAATTTTCACCAGAAAAAGTTGGGAGGCAGTGGGAGTTTGACTGGTTTGACAGGGCTGAAGTTCCTCTCGAGCCATCACTACCACGAACTATGGTCATTCCAGTTTGGGAACCACCATTTCGACGTTCAAACAATGGATCAGTTAAAGGAATCTGGGAACCAAAATTTGAGGAGGTGGGAGGTGCTTACATGAAATTGCCAATTCCAAATCCGTGATGGAAAGTTTGGTTAAAAATTAGAACAAATTTAGTTTAGAGTCAATATTAATTGATTTGCCAACTTTATCGGTAGTGCGTATAATGTTGTCTTAGGTGGATGTATCCGATCTGAAGTTGGGAGAGACAGAATCTGGGCCATTACCACGCACTTCTGGAAAGGACTTTGTAAGGGGAAGCATTAATAATCGTCCTTTCCGTCCAGGAGGTTTGGATGATTCTAGAAGTGTAGAAAGAATTCTTCCAGAAGGTGCTTCAAATGGTGAATGGGTGCGTGAAATTTTCAATGGTGGTCCTGCTCAAACAATTCCTCCAAGCTTAAAGCATGGATTAGACTTTGGCGAGCTCAAGGTTATTTATTTATTTGACATTTTTGTGGAAAATAATTGCTTGTTTTCTGTGTTAACTTATTCTAAGCTTGAAATTCAATATAACCCACTCGTTTTACTTATATTTTGTATCCTTTTTGAAGTCCCATCCATGCTCATGGAATGTCTGCAAGGAAGCCAATCCTCTCCAGAGTTCATCAGTTGAAAAATTGGTTAGTTAGTCATTTTTCCCCATTTTGCATCCAAATTTTTGAAGACCCTTTTCAGTTTATATTATTTTAAGAGGCATACTAGACCTCCTACTCCTTATGCTGGATGGTGCCAGTTCTTGAGAGACTGTCAATATAAGGACATGTTTTTTTATTATATTTAGAAGAAATCTTATATATTATCTACTGTATTTTCTTAAATGATTTGCTTAAATCATGCTGGGACAGAGTGAATTGTCCGTACAGTTTGATGACTTGTTTAAGAAGGCTTGGGAAGAAGATGCTGATGGAGAACAAGAACAAGATGGTAACTAGCCTACACTAACTGCAGTTCTTCTTACCGCATTTGTTGTCTTAAGATTCTTGCACTGTACTATAAGTATAACCAAACGAACGAAATCATTCTGGACAATACAGACCTTTGTTAGATAAGATAAGTTTTCACTTATTTTGTTCATGATTTTGTTGTTTTTTATTATCAGAAGTGGAGTCTGTTATATTGGAAACTGAAGTTGGTACAACTGAGGTGTCAAGTAAACCACATGATAGTGAAATGTCACTTGATGATATTTTGTTAGTTGACTCAGACGGACCAAAATTGCATTTGGATGGATTTAGTGATGAAATTGAACAGCAGAAGAAGGAAGTAAGTGGTTATGGACTAAGCTATCACGGATTGCGGTTAAAATGACTGTTTCATTTTATGCATCACAATTTTGTTACTGTTTTTAGCACAATGTTTCCTCAACTAGTGGGAAAGGCTTTTGTTGTTGTTTGTTACATGACAATCCTTAAAATTGAAACCTGTTCTCTTGGCAGGCTTGGGCTATGCATGAGTCCAGTGATCGAATTGTGGAGTGCTTTCATGAACTTGTTCCTGACATGGCACTAGAGTTTCCCTTTGAATTGGATGCATTTCAGAAAGAGGTATATATTCATGCTAATTTTCGTCTTGTTGTCAGGGTTCAGTGATTAAAGCACTTATGATTGAAACTACAAAAGCATGTATGGAATAATTGTTTTACAGAATAGATGATGTAAAAATTAAGCTAAAAAACCCATGTTTGACTGTTTTTCTAGCCTACTTTTGATCTTGGTTGAAAAGTGGAAACTAATAATTTTACCAGCATTTTTCTGCCCGTGTGTCTTCCTTTCAGTTGTGTGAAAATATCCCCAGGGATTTTGAAAGTAGCAAGTAATTGAGGTCTCCAATCTATATTAACTAATGTTGTAACTTTGCAAGATTCTACCAATGAACTTCTGGTTAAGCAGTTTATTTCACATTTTCATTTTATATTTTTTCTTTAATATGATAAATAATATGTTTTTTCTACTTTCGTACTTGTCTTCATACTTTCTATTTCTTCTTTTATCTAATTTGTTCTCTTAATTACATTCATTTGATGAATTGATAAGTTAGAGTTTAGTTCTTTTTATTCTTAGTAATTATTTCATGCTTCTGCTATTGTATTCAGTTGGTTGTATGATGATTGGGATTGGGATGTAACCATGTTCCAAATTCTTGAGGGGAGGGGGGTGCCATGATATTTGGTTATTGGAATCATTTGTCTTGACCTTTGCACATTTGCCCAATCGGGTCAAATGCATCAGGAGGAGCTGCATCACTCAAATTTCCAATAGTTTTTGTTATAAGAAATAATTTATTGTTAAAGAAATCTATGATCATTTTATAAAATAAACGAAATCTATATGTTCATTGTAGCTTCCAACTGAGAGAAGATATTCTTTCTCATAATCTAAATTTTATCACTTATATTTAAGTATTATATTATCTCTTTGAATTCTAGCATGAATATATGGCTTATATTTGTCTTATAATTTCATTTTTTATTCTTTCATAACAATTGTAGGCTATTTATTATCTTGAGAAGGGGGAGTCTGTTTTTGTTGCTGCTCACACATCAGCTGGAAAAACAGTAGTTGCCGAATATGCATTTGCTTTAGCATCAAAAGTATGCTCAGAATCTTTACTATTCATGAAGTTTCTTTGTTTCTTTTCTTTTGCTTCCCGGCAGTGTAATTGCACAAGTCATGAACCATATTGTTCAATACCATTTATATAACAGTGCTCTTTTTATACTATCCTGATGATATTTTGACTTAGTCTTACAATATTGTTAAGTTTTTCCTTATTTAAATTTTACCAATCTTCACAAGACAAATGCTTTAGTTGAAGTTTTCCGTTTGAAATTTAACAATGCAGCATTGCACTAGAGCAGTGTATACTGCTCCAATAAAAACAATCAGCAATCAGAAATATAGAGATTTCTGTGGAAAGTTTGATGTTGGGCTTCTTACTGGGGATGTAAGCTTGAGGCCAGAGGCTTCTTGTCTCATCATGACCACAGAAATTTTAAGATCAATGCTCTACCGGGGTGCTGATATAATTCGGGACATCGAATGGGTTAGTAACATTCTGGTTTCTCTTCAACTATGAAAGGCTTGCCCTTGTGAATTTGTAACAACTTATAGTTGCGTTTTTCCTGCATAAATGTGGTAGGTTATATTTGATGAGGTGCACTATGTCAATGATGTAGATAGAGGAGTTGTTTGGGAAGAAGTAATTATCATGCTTCCGAGACACATCAATATCGTCCTCCTTTCTGCCACGGTATAGTTGGCCCTCAGTTATCATACTTGAGATTTATGCAGGACATTCTGTGTAAAATGCATGTGTTTTGATACTTCCAACTCTTAATCTGTTTCTGTATCTCAAAGCACATGGAGCATTATAATGCTGGAATGAAGGATTTAATATCAGAAAAATAAAGAAGTTCTTTGAACCTTGTAATGCTAGCCTGGGAAGTTACACCCACTCACACACATATATATAAATACTTTTTTTTTCTCTTACAAATATATTTGTGTTCAGATTTCTCTCCCCTCCCTTTACCTCATGTTATGTAAGCAAAGCTATTTGTCATTATCCTAAAAATAAGTATTTTTTGCAGGTTCCTAATACTATTGAATTTGCCGATTGGATTGGCAGGACAAAACAAAAGGAAATAAGGGTTACAGGGTAAGTGATGATTCTTTCTTACAATGGTCGTCAGAGGGTCATTTAGGTGTTTAAAATGCTGTTAGTGAAAGAGTAGATTTAAACATATACTTTAAAATATACAATAATACAGAAAATATATTTGTTCCTTTCCAAAATTAAAGATTGTAATCAAAAGGTGGATGCTATTAGGATGTTACATACTCTTCAATTTATGAATTCCTTCAATTTCAAATGGAGTTGTGAGCTCTTTCGTGATTCTCAGTTGTCTTATTATTTTTGCTCCTATAATGATCAATTTTCCCACCAGAACAACAAAAAGACCCGTCCCATTGGAGCACTGCCTGTATCATTCTGGAGAACTTTACAAAATTTGTGAAAGTGAAACATTTCTGCCTCAGGGATTGAAAGCTGCTAAAGAAGTTTCAAGAAAAAGGAATTTGACTGCTGGTGGTGCTTCGGGACCAAAGGTGGGTATTTCAGCAGGTCATGAAAATGCCAGAGGTTCAAAACGTGAAAATACATCTCGCATGAAGCAGCATGGAGCTAATTTCTCTGGAACTGGTAGAGGCTATCAAAATAATAGCAATGGCCAGAGCTATTGGGAATTGAGGAGAGCAGATGCTTCAATGTGGTTGATGCTTATCAACAAGCTCTCCAAAAAGTCATTATTGCCTGTATGTTGATTGTGCTCTATATTAATAAATTTTCAGCAAAAAATACAAAAGGAATTTTTGGTAAAATTATTTACAATTAGGAAAACCAATTGTTTAATCATTTCCAGGAGTTGTTGGTGATAGCAACTTGAGGATTTGATTTGATTGTTTTGTGAATTAAAAATATTTTTACCAAGCTCCATTTTTGTGATTTTTGATCTATTTATTGGGTGCTATTATCTGCTGATAATAGTTAAAATATAGGAAAAACATTTCAATTTCAATAATGTTAATTTCTCTCTTTTAAAATATTTTAGAATATATCTTAGGATTTGTTTTTCCATTTCATGACTCCATATTTCCTTATATTTCCCTATCTGTTGTTTCCTTATTTAAATTGGGTTTAAATCCAGTTCTGGTCCCCATAGTTTGCATTTTGCAATTTTAGTTTCTATAAAATTTTAATAGCATATTTGATCATCTATGTTTAAGAAAATTAAGTAATTTTAGTCCAACATAATATATCATCTCATTACTGACAAAAAATGCTAACGTTTTTTGTTATATTAATGTTAAAGCTTATAATTAAAGATTGCTATTAATATTCTGTCTAATAAGTAACAATCATTGTTATCATTGACAGACGCTTAAATTTCTTAGAGAGTGGAAAATGTATTCGAAGTGGATCAAAATTGTTTAATTCTGGAAAATTGGAGGACCGTGATTAAATGTCTACACTGACCAAAATTGCACATTCATCAAATGTGCAATTTAAGCCATTAAGTGCACATTCACTGAAATTGCATGTTGACCTTAAAATTAATTAAAATAAACAGATTTCTGCTTTTTTTGTGTGTCTTATCTGTATGTTTTAGAAAATAAGCAATTTTCATCTTAATTTTATAAGCATATCATATTCCCTATCTGTGATTATATCGCTTGCCGTCAAGCTGGAACGCATAGGTAGTGTGTGCATATGTTGTTGCAAATATAATCAATCTTCGTCCTCTTAGTGACTTGGTGAATATGTCGGCTAACTATTCATTAAAGTAGACAAAGCTAGTGCTGATGTATATAAACTCCACTTTTTCTCTTGTGAAATGATAATTTGTCTCAATATGTTTATTTCTTTTATAAAAGGCAGGGAGCAAAGCATTATTATTCTCAATTTATTGTTACTATTTTAGATTTTATTTATTTATTTGGAACTGTTTTGGGAATGCAGGTGGTTATATTTTGTTTTTCTAAGAATCGCTGTGATAAATCAGCTGATAGTCTGACTGGAACTGACTTAACTAGTAGCTCAGAGAAAAGTGAGATCCGACTTTTCTGTGACAAAGCATTTTCGCGACTGAAGGGATCTGACAGAAATTTACCACAGGTCAGTTGGTGTATGGCTTAGTATTTTTGTGACTGTGTTTCTAATTATGAGGATATACAGGTTGTTCGAGTACAGAATCTTCTTCGCAGAGGTATTGGTGTACATCACGCTGGCCTTCTTCCAATTGTAAAGGAAGTTGTTGAAATGCTCTTTTGCCGAGGGGTTATCAAGGTGAGATGGCCTTTTGTTTTATTGGTATTCACAGATTTATCAGATATCATAAAAAACCCGGCTATTATTCAAAAGTGAAGTAAATTACTTTATATTCGAGAGTCATATGTCCACAATTTTTTCCCCCTGGTTGTGATTATATTATTTTAAGATTTATGTCTGACTGCTTGACTTATTTTTTTTGCTGTAGGTCTTGTTTTCAACCGAGACATTTGCAATGGGAGTCAATGCACCTGCTAGAACAGTGAGTCTCTTTTCAGTGTTGCTGCTAAATTTGAATAAAAATTTCAATTTTTCTTAAATTTTCAATGAAATCTAATTAATTATTGAAGTTATTATCTTACAAGTGACTATAAATGTGTTATAAAAAAGTTTGCTGTGGTTTATGTTTAGTTACTTCAGTCTCATGTTACTTTAGTATCTTTTTTTATCAAACACGTGTTCTTGTTCAATAATAAGTTTGTCCTAGGTTATTTTAAACTTTGCTGGAACCTGAAAAAAAAAAAGAAAAATATTTTAGATTGGAATAGAAGATATTAGATTTAAATTTGACATTTAAAAAAAAGGAGAATTAAGAAATGACTCGAGCAAGATTAGAGTCATTCTTTCAGAAAAATTGCAATAAGAAATTAAGCTATTCCTAGGAAAGAGTACTCGTGTTAAAGAGTAAGAAATTTGTTAAGTAATAAAAAAATGTATAATATTTATTTTTAATGACAAGTACAGTATTGGGAACTTGTAAAGCTTTACTTTTCATTGACTTAGGTAGGATTTAATTGGTGAAGAATTTTTATTAAAATATCATTCTTAGAGGAAACAAAGTGATTATAGAAAAAAGAGCTACTTGATCTTGTTGACTTGAAATCCCTGAAAGAATTGTCAGACTAAGAGCTTTCCTTAATCATACTATTCTTGAAACACCAAGACCACTTGTTCCATATGAAAGGGCAGAGAAAGGCCTTAACAATATTTGAATCTCATCCAAGGCACCAACTGCCCAATACCTCTGAGTGGCAAAAACTGCCTATACTTGCTATCTGGTAGAATAGTTTATATTATATTCTGAGCAAAAGCTGTTTTGTGTTGTATCTATTTGTAAGGTACAATCCTAGGGGAAATTTCTTTCTCTTTAAACTTTTGCTGTAAATTCTAGGGGAAATTTCTTTCTCATTCTTGCAAGCTTTTGTTGTAGGCCAATTGATCCATATATATTTGAATATGAGTTAGTAGGGAGACAGGATTTCTCAAGCTTTTTTCCTCATACATACTCGTTCAAATTGGTATAGGACTTGGACCTGTTGTGCCATCCATTATTGAACAGCTAATGAACCACCCACAAATATCTAGTCTAATGCTTGAAATGTTCATTCCTTGGTGTGAGGGGGTGTGTTGGTGATCTTATATTGGCTAAAGACATGACCAAATTATAGTTTATAAAAGTGACGGTAAATCGAGCCGATCTTTGTTAAGATTGAATTAGGTTTTCAAGACAATCTTTTGTAATTTTTAAGTGGGAGGTCTCAAATAGGTCTGTATCTGTAGTATTTTTCAAAGTCTTTGAAATTTGAAATTGTTTTGTTGTGGAAGGACAAATATACACAATTGCTTCTTTGAAAGTTGTGTTTGAAATGAGAAACCCCTCTGAGGTGGGGAAAATAAATGTTTTATATGCTAATTGTTAGAAGTGGACTTTAAGCCTAACTCAACCCCACAAAATCGGCTTGTAAGATGAGGTTTTCATCTCACTTATATATTATGAAATTGCCTTATCTCTAGTCGTTGTGGGACTTCCAACACACCCCCTCACGTCGAGGTATATTCATCTTGTGCGTGGGACTAGAAATTAGTGAGTGGTCTGGTAGCGGTCCGATAGCGGGTGGAACAAAATGTCCAATAAATTTTGCTAGGATAGGCTCTAACCTGGCTCTGATACCATGTTAGAAGTGGGCTTTAAGCCTAACTCAACCCCACAAAACCGGTTTGTAAGGTGAAGTTTGCTCCCCACGGAATAGAATATCCAATAAAGTTCGCTAGGATAGGCTCTAACCTGACTCTGATACCATGTTAGAAGTGAGCTTTAAGCCTAACTCAACCCCACAAAACCGGTTTGTAAGGTGAGGTTTGCTCTCCACTTATATATTATGAATTAGCCTTATCTCTAGTCGATGTGGGACTTTCAACACACCCCCTCACGTCGAGGTATATTCATCTCGTGCGTGAGACTAGAAATGGGTGGTCCGATAGCGGTCCGAGATAGCGGGTGGAACAGAATGGTGGCGCTGGAACTCTCTTAAGAGCGTGATAATGGTTTGAATTTGCCCCAAGGAAGAAACCCTACGTGTGAGACTTCCAACACTATCCTAACCTCAGTTACTTCATGGTCTGTGCTTTTGGTACCTAAATGTACTCTTGGGTTCTCTCTTGTTTTGTTTTTGGATAAGCAAGGTCTCTTTCATTTATTTTGCATAATTTAGGTTGATTATTATAGTTTTACATCTATAAGGGCAAGACAAGTGCAATGGCAATGGTAAGGATGCTGCATTGTTACATGGAATTCATGGATTCAAATCTTGGAAACAACTGTAGAATTGTGGGATGAAGGTTGTGCACATTTGATTGGTATACCTTGGCAAGGGGATGAGTTAGTTAATTATTAGACTGAATAAGTTTGTTGTAGTTTGAACACTGGATGATAATAAATAAGGCATATTGCCTGTTGATAGGAGGAAGAAGGATGGTGTGGGGATTATCCCTGTCACTGTGTAGAGTTAGTAGGGCCTTTAGGCAACGGGAGGTGCGAACCCTGGAAGCTCTATAGTCAGGGGAATTTCTCCCTTTTCTCTCTTATAACATGACACATACAGGTTCCTCTCAGCATCTAACTTCTCCATACACTTGGTGTGAACCTTGCACACTTAGTTGTCCTTTTGTTAGTTATATACCCATCATTATTTTTGAATTTTTTTGTTTTGATAAATAATAATGATTGACAATTTGTGTATCTCCTTTCCATTATTTGAAGAATATTTCCTATAACCTGCAGTTTAAGATATGATGTGTTTAATGTAAACTGCTTTTATATTCTTCCACAGGTAGTTTTCGATTCTCTAAGGAAGTTTGATGGCAAGGAATTTAGGCAGTTACTATCCGGAGAATATACTCAAATGGCTGGTCGTGCTGGCAGAAGAGGACTTGACAAGATTGGTACTGTTATTCTGATATGTCGTGATGAACTCCCAGAAGAGAGTGATTTAAAGCGTGTTATTGTTGGAAGTGCAACTCGACTTGAATCTCAATTTCGGCTAACTTATATTATGATTCTACATCTTCTTCGGGTTGAGGAATTGAAGGTGCACATGACAATCCAAGTCTTTTATTTAAAATGTTATAATAATGATGGTGAAGATACTATAATTAGCAGTGTCACAATAGTTGATTTGATGTGCAACTTGGGGACAATTCAAATTCCTTAGTAATTTGAGATAGATCCTCCTAAAGTTAAATATCCAATTAGATCTGATTGGACAAACTTTTGTGAATAATTTCTCTTATTTAATGATCGATTAATACTCCTTAATTCATATTTAAAATGATAAGTTGTTTCCCAACTTCTTAAAGCATCTTTAATCATGTATTTTTCAAAATTTGGTCTGAGACACTTGTTACAACTATATGGACTGTAATTGGGAACCGGTATTTGTAATTACAAGGTTAGAGGAGAGAGCATATAAAATAAGGAAAGAGGAATTGTAGCCACCTGGCCGCCGATGGAAACTGACAGTTATGATAATTATCTCTATACCATTATATTTTATTACTTCATCATTTGGAGGCACTTGGTAGGATTTAATGGGGAACTATTAGGGGGACATCGGGGGAGGGGATGGGTTCAGTTTTGTTAGGGAAGGAAGGAACTTAGAGTGGGAGGTCATAGGTTCCTTTAAGAATCTGCGACATGTCCTTTTATCTTGTAATTTTCTGCTTCTGGCTAGTTCCAAGAGAGGGAGAGAGACCGGGGGTGGGGTGTTACTCATACACATGCATGGTTCTAGTTCCTATCGTTGTCCTATCCTAAAGATCAGCTTCAATCTCTTGATCACATGTATCATTGGTATATAAAATACAAGAGGCAGTTGGTTATAAGCTCTGATATAGTATTTTAAAAACTAGAAGTCCAATATAGTATTTTAATCTGAAAATTAAGTTTAGATGAATTATTATGAGGCAGTTGGTTATAAGCTCTGATTATGCAGCAAAAATGGAAAACTTTGATGGTCAAAATTACTTAGAATGAATGTGCAATTTCAGCCCATCTATCACAAATGTTACAAGTAATTTCATTTTATGTTGAAAATTTTAACTGTTATTATTATTTAATTGGGTATTTTTGGGTTGCAGGTAGAGGACATGCTTAAAAGAAGTTTTGCCGAATTCCATGCTCAGAAAAAGCTTCCAGAAATGCAACAGCTTTTGAAGCGAAAACTTGACCAGCCCAGAAAGGCTATTGAGTATGTGAATTATTCAATGTTTCTTTTCAATATTGTTTGAGGCTTTAGTTCCATCTCTTCATATACAATCATTTTGCCATCATACTGCTCGCTTGCTTTTTAGCCGTGTGGCTGTTTCTAAATGAACTCGTTGGTGAGAGTGGTCACCTTTATTACTCAGATAAAAGAACATTCATAATTGGGAGGTTAAAAGAGTGTTATATATAAAATCAGTGATTATGTTTCATCTGCTTAAGCTTTCGGTAAGGCTGGTTCATGACAAACAATACATATGGTAGAAATATCTGAAGATTTATCTTTTAGATAGTATCTGTAGAGAGAAATGATATTCATTCATGTGACAGAATCCCCTTAGTGTATTATTAGCACAGATGAAGAACATATCATACATAGCATTACATAGGGATGGGCCCATGCCCATGTACAACAATCCTGATCTAATTCCCTTTTTTATGTATCGAAGAATATATATCAAAACATTCCAATGATCAACGTGAGGCGCCTCCATGAACTAACTAACAACTTCAATTGAAAAAGAGAGGTTAGACCTTGTAATTATGAGATAAATGAATTTTCTGACCAATCAACTATATTTTTTTGGATTCATCTGAGAAAGGTCCACCTTGACTTGCCATTAATTTTTATTTGGATGTATATGACTATGAACAAGTTGATATTTAGTCTTGTCGATCTCTTCTAAAATATCCAAGGCATATTTCTTTTGGGATAAAAAATGCCTTCCTTTGATTTAGCTACCTTAATTCCAAGAAAGTACATTAAGCTGCCAAGATCTTTACTTTGTGAGAGAGTGAACACGTGTTTCTTTAGCTGGAAAATTTAGTAGCATCATTTCTAGTAATAGATATATCTTGCACATGGACAATTAGGTAAACGCACTTCCTAGGAGAAGTATGACAATAGAAAATTGAAATATTTGCTTCACTATGTTTCTACCCAAAGTCTTGCACATTGTGACTGAATGTCTCAAACCAAACTCCTAGAGATTGTTTTGGCCCATACAAATGTCAACTCAATTCACATACTAAGCGAACTCTCCCTTAGCAAAAAATCAAAGAGGTTGTTTGATGTAAATTTGTTCCTCGAGTTCTTTATAAAGGACATTTTTAGTATCTAACTAATGAAAAGGACGATGGCCTTTAGGTAACAGGAGAAAAGGTATTGGAGTAATTTGAACTACATATTTGGGTGTAGCCTTTAGGTACGAATCTAGCTTTACGGTGATAAAATTTATTGGCACATTGTTAATGGTGCGGGGCCACCAGCATCTAGTTGTCATTTTCTCGGGGGAAGAGAAACAAACTCACATGTGCCACTGTTTTCAAGTGTGTGCATCTCAACAATCATAATTGTCTCCATCCGAAAGTAGCAAGTGCTTCTATGACATTTCTTGGACTAATATAAGAAGACATTGAGGAGTCATCGTAAAAGTTAACGTTGAAGGGCATGAATATGATGACTTAACGTTGCAATATTGGAGTAGTTCTTGGTGTCTTGCATTGGCGTGTTAGGAGAGGTGGTGTAGAGGACTCAGGTGGACTATCAGGTCAAAAGAGACTTGCTTCTTCAGTTGAATTCACAAAAGTATGAATGGAATCAAAGACATGGGTGAAAGAAGAAAAGGTAACATATGTAGGCAATTAATATCTTCCATGATTCTATTCCATAGAAACTCCCCATAGTCTACTTTCCAACTTGCTTCTTTGAGGAGACCAAGTACATTATTTCTTATGAGAGATGAAAATCATCTTTTTGGAATAAGCAAACACTATTTTGAAAAAGTACTCGAGTTTTCTTAGGTTTTTCATTTCAATTTTTTTGTTTCTTTGAAGCAAAATTATATGTATTATCATATCTTGTAATAATCATATCATCCACATATACCAAAAGTATAGTGAGTTTACATGTAATGGAGTGTTTTATGAATAAAGTATGATCTTCTTGATGTTGCTTGTATCCTAAGAAAACCATTGTGTAAATCTCTCAAGCCATGCTTTTGGAGATTACTTAAGACCATATGAGACCTTCTTTAGAAGGCATGTCTTATTCCTTCCACTATGAGTTTCAAATCCTAGTGGAATCTCCACGTATACTTCTTTTAAAGCTCCATGAAAAAATACATTATTCACATCCAATTGGTGTAAGTCCCAACTATAATGAGTTGTCAAAGCGAGAACAACTTGAATTGTATTCATCTTTGCTATTAGAGCAAATGTCTTCTCATAGACAATTTTATATGTTGGAGCGTATATCTTTGCCACTAATCTGACTTTATATTTCTCTATTGTCGCATCTTCCTTATAATTTAGTGTGAATATCCATATGCATCTTGCAACCCTTTTGTTTCTCGGTTTGCCAAGGTTATCCCATGGTGCGATTCTTTTCGGTACATTAATCTCCTTTCTCATTGCTTGAGTCCTATTAAGAAAGTGGTTTATGTCTAGCTTAATTTAATAATACCAGTTTATAAAGTGAGGTTTGCACCCATTAATACTTTAATTTGACCTTTTTTGTAGCATGTGTGGGCTCTTGAACACACCCTCTCACACCAAGGACTCAACATTAATCTCCTTTCTCATTGCTTGAGTCCTATTAAGAAAGTGGTTTATGTCTAGCTTAATTTAATAATACCAGTTTATAAAGTGAGGTTTGCATCCATTCATACTTTTATTTGACCTTTTTTGTAGCATGTGTGGGCTCTTGAACACACCCTCTCACACCAAGGACTCAACATTTTGAGCATAGGATTGGGGGGAACTTGATAGCGGGTGACATGAGACCCAACAAACTTGATTAGGATAGACGATGCTTATTGGCATTGAGTGGAGTTGTCCACCAGCCAATATATAAGTTTCATTCCAAGACTTGAAGCAATTAATGTGAAACTTCTTAACACTCCCCCTCCATAGCCTGCTGAACCAAGCGAGCCTGCCAAACTAGGCAATTACTAAAATGAGCCAAAGGATTTGATAAGTGGGTTTTTGAACCTTACAAAATTGGCTTATAAGTTGAGCTCTGTGCCTATTAATATACTATAATTTGACTTTATCTCCAATATATGTGGGTTCTTCAACAAGTCCGATATTAATTTTTTATGCCTTCTTGGTCTAAGGTAGGAATTGTTTATGCATCAATAGCAACATTAACGTTTCGAAGTTTATTAGAGAGGTTGTTAGTGGAAACATATTGAGAAATGAGATATTTAACACAATCTTTTTCCTTTTCTCGATGGAATGTGTGAATTCTCAATAAAACTTCCAAAGTGTTATGTTCAGGGATCTTTACCTCTATGACAACTTTTTTTGCTCTGGATTAAAAGTGGGCTGTTCTCTTTGATATTTTTTGCCGAAGAATTTGTTTTCTTCCTCAGTGTGGGTTGGTTTGATCCTATTTCTGGTTACTTCGTTACTTAGATCTTGAGCATCCCGCTAAGAGAAATACAGTGATGTTAGGAAGGAGAACTCCTCAGTTTCAAGTGCTTTTTCACCTTGAAGTGAAGTGCTGGCAAAAAAAGGATTATTTTTCAGGAAAGGTGATATGGTGATAAAAACGTGACAACTTTGTGGATGATAACATTTGTGCACCTTTTTTATTAGAAAGATAACTAGTAATTTAAGAACTATTAAGATCTAATTTACTGCTAGTAAGGTTATGATAGTGAATAAAATCATGTTGAAATGAATAGGAATATTTTAAAAGTATTTCTCTTAATCATTATGGAGATATTGAAAATATTTGTATCTTAATAATTCGCTATTAGGAACAAATAGAATCATAAAGTAAATGATGAAGAGAGGAGCAGAAAAATGACGGATAAGAGAATTGAATAGGTAAATCTGGCCATTACCAATGTAAAATTGTTTAGGAGCTTCATAAAGAACATTTTGGTGAATGTTCTGACTATCTGCTGTAATGTAATATGGAAGGAAGCACCCAAAGCCAAAAGACTAAGTGAAAGCTGAGTCACATTAGCTACCCAATACAATACTCACACACTATCTGTATTATTAAACGATAATCTATCTATTTATACACATTTCTGATGCTGCATATTTGTGTGTAATTTCTAAAGCATTATATGTTTCTATTATTCAGATGTATAAAGGGTGAACCAACCATTGAAGAATACTATGATTTATATTCAGAAGCTGAAACATACAACAACCAAATATCAGAGGCAATTTTGCAGTCTCCTAGTGCCCAACAGTTTCTCAATAGGGGAAGAGTTGTAATTGTAAAATCAGAATCAGTGAGTTCTTATATTCATATCTTATGTTTTGCAGGTGTTGGAAATAGGAGTGGAAGTTAATATATAACACGAATCAAATGGGAATTTAGAATTAATGTGGTTTGGAAGGATTAGTCATTATTGTTATTGAAAATGTTAGAAATATTAATTTATTCTTTTATGTATATGAATATTGACAGTGCTGAGTGCCACTATGTAAATTCACGAACATTTTTCGTAGCTTATTAACTAATCTTTGGCATCAGAGCACCCTCGGACCTCTCTTCTTAATCTCTGGGTTTAGCCATGTAGTGCGCGGATCATTTAATCCCTTAAAAAGTCTAGCCGTAATGTCCCTGACACCTGGTCTAGTAGCTTCAAACATTTTCAATCAGCAAGTCCAGTGAAATATCGCAGCAAAATATAATTAACAAGAGAAGAGAGAGATAGCAATTCAGAGAAGCTCTGCTAAGGGAATATGATTCCCTCTTGCAATTGAGAATTCAGTTATTACAAATGTATCTAGGCATAACCCTCCATGGTTATCGTTCCCCTCTATATATATTTCTGCTGTCAAGTACTATTCATCTCCCTTCAGTTACTAATTGCCTGACTAACTTCCCCTCCTTCTAGTGTACGCAGAGTATTTTCCTCTTTTTGTCCCCAAAAGTACTTCCTCTGTGGATGCTACCTTGTTCCCAAGGTCGAAGTCACGGAATATTAGGGGGCATCTTCCCAAGTTGCTTTATGAGCTGGCTGATTTTGCCACTGAACTAGTATTTGCTCATATGGCTTGGCTTCACTAGTGATATTGTTTGTGATTAACACCGCCTGAAGAATAAGCTCTTCCTACACCAGCTGAAGCTGAGGGAAGTGTTTGCTCTACGTAGCGGCTTCCTACCTACTTCCTTTGACTGAGGCATAGAAATTTGGGTGATCTAGGCCTTGTCTGGTAGCTGTGCCATTGGGAATTATGTCAGGGTTGTTGGAAATAATGGTAGAAACCAATGTGTCATTGGGATTTATGGAAGTTAATGTATGGTTGGAAGGATTAGAGTAGCAGGAAATAGTTTAATTCTTTACTATTGTTCTTCTAAATTTAATATAACATGTGACATATTACTTATTACCTAACTAACGCATAATATATAGTATGTAATAATGTTGTATTCATTTTGAGTATCAATCTGCACAAGAATTCATAGTCTACTCTTAATTATCATTTTAAATCTATTAGGTGATAACATTGAATGTTTGGCTGCATGAAAATATGATCAAGTGCCTATCTTAAAAGGATAACTGACTGGTTTATGTAATTTTTCTCCAGAAAGAAAACTTCTGAAACGCTTGTATGATTATGCGTGATAAATATTTATGAAATTTGGCTGATCTATAATATCTCAAAGGGAAGAAGGGACTTGTTTATGTAATTTTATCCAGAAAAAAAAAAAAAAATCCTGAAAAACTTGTATGATTAAGTTGTGATAAATATTCATGAAACTTGTCTGATAAGTAATACTGAGAGTGGCCAATAGTTTTGATGGTCAAATGTGCCAGTTTGATGACATGCAATGCCTTTATCATGAGCAGAAGCTTAAAGATTCTGAATGAAGGACTATAGGCCTCAGCAATGGCTGAAAACAAGGAAACCAAATTCTCATTTGTGGAATGAAATTGAATGTCAGAGCTTGACAGTTTTGCAGAACTATTGTTATAATAGTTGCTCTTGGCTTTTTGGTCCTTAATAAAATTTCAGCCATAAATTTAACGATGTATTATTTGAGTTATAACATCCATCTTTTAGAATTTGAATCTTCAGGACAATAATAGATGGTTAACCTGCATCATAATTGATTTACAGGCGCAGGACCACTTGCTTGGAGTGGTTGTGAAAACTCCATCACCCAGTAATAAGACATACATTGTTTTTGTGATTAAACCTGACATGCCATCCTTGATGCAAAGTGCCTCCGGTGGTACTATGCAGAATAAAAGTGGTGCATTTGACCAAGGTTATTTTGTAATGCCAAAATCAAGACGTGGGCTTCTAGATGAATATAGTACATCTGTTTCTGCCCGCAAAGGAAAAGGTATCATCAACATCACAATGCCCTATTGTGGCTCTGCCAGTGGAATGGGCTATGAAGTTCGAGAAGTTGACAGTAAAGAGTTTCTGTGCATATGCAGTAGCAAAATTAAAATTGACCCAGTTGGACTTCTTGAAGATGTTAGCAGTTCTGTTTATTCAAAGACTGTTCAGTTGCTTGTGGATTTGAAATCAGATGGAAATAAGTATCCTCCAGCTTTGGATCCCGTCAAAGGTATTACCATTTGTGTTAAAGGATGAGTTATACTTTGATAATTTATCCATTTTTATGAATAACAAGTGGGCCATGTTTTGGCCAAACTTAAAATGAAAAGAAGAATGTCAGATGTATAGGCAAGAGTAGATATGATAGAGTAATAGAAGCAATTTTTTAATCAAGCGAGTTTTGATAACACCTTCTAAGCTGCAATATTGATGTTTCTAGAGGTGTGGTTTACCCATACTCAAGCTCCTTCGGGTGTAATAATTTTTTCTTTTATTCCAATACCTGGGTGTCCTGCTCTGATTTGAAAACCTTGTTTAATATTGCTTTTTCATTCAGATCTGAAGTTGAGAGATGTGAAGCTTGTGGCAACATACCAAAAGTGGACTAGATTATTGGAGAAGATGTCCCAGAATCAGTGTCATGGGTGTATAAAATTGGAAGAACACCTCAAATTGGCGAAGGAGATTAAAAAGCATGAAGAAGAAGTATATGCTCTTCAGTTCCAAATGTCAGATGAAGCACTTAAACAGATGCCTGACTTTCAGGGCCGGGTATAACATTAATTCATTATTATTATGCTTGATTCTTGAAAAAATATTCTTTATTGTTTTAGTACTCAGTCTAATGGTGCCTTTGGTTTTGTTTTTGTTTTGCTCCTTCAGATAGATGTTCTGAAGAAAATTGAATGCATTGATGAAGACCTTGTTGTTCAAATGAAAGGTCGTGTTGCTTGTGAGATGAATTCTGGGGAGGAACTGATATGTACGGAGTGCTTGTTTGAGAACCAAATGGATGAACTGGAACCAGAAGAAGCAGTAGCTATAATGTCAGCTTTTGTGTTCCAACAGAGGAATACGTCTGAACCGTCACTCACACCCAAGCTCGCGGAAGCTAAACACAGGTAACTTGCAATAGTCCATTTTTTAAATACTCCTGTAACACAAGCCAAGTAAGACTCTCAGTAATTACTTATTTAACATACTAAATGGTATCGTTTTGTCTGCATTCCTCTCTTCATATTCAGATTGGAATTATTATATGGATTCTAACCTGGATGTATTTGTTAGATTGTACAAAACAGCTATAAGGCTCGGAGAGCTCCAAGCGCAATTTAATCTGCCAATAAACCCTGCCGAGTATGCCCAAGAAAATCTAAAATTTGGTCTTGTAGAAGTGGTTTATGAATGGGCAAAGGTATCCTGCCACAGAAAATAAATCCAAATTCTTCACATCAGTGTTTAGTTTGATAGTTTCATCATTAATTTCGAGGGAAGTGAATAAACCGTCTTTTTTAATGCAGGGTACTCCGTTTGCTGAAATATGTGAGCTTACTGATGTTCCTGAAGGCCTGATAGTAAGGACCATTGTCAGGTTGGACGAGACATGTCGGGAGTTCAAAAATGCTGCAGCAATAATGGGTAATTCTGCTCTCTGCAAAAAAATGGAAATTGCTTCTAATGCAATAAAGCGTGACATTGTATTTGCGGCTAGCTTGTATATTACTGGTGTATGATCATTGCTAAACATGCTGATTTTTTCGAGTTTTAGAACAGATACATGCATATTGAGTGATGCTTTGTATATAGTGTCTGTGACTTTGCGTCATTATTATGTTTTAGATTATTTGGACATATGTTTGTATGTTATTTAATAGGGACATTTATATTGGCGCTTTAGATAATTTGGACATTTATTTATATTTTAAATATATTATTTGTTATATGAAGTACTGCCATGAAGTAGTGCCAATTAGTTTTTCCATTTGTATGAATTTTTATAATCTTGATCGACTTTGTGAAAGCTTTTACTTCAATGGAGGTTAATTATTTTCGAATTCTACTTAATCATTAAGTTAAGTGTAAGTTTGATTCTTATCAATTGGTATGGGATTTACTTGTGAATATTAACAAACTCGATCATTTTTTTAGGAGTACGTCAAAATTCTTATGCCAATGTTTTTAGCAATTATTAGCATACACATATCTGTTAGTAATACAAAGAGGGAAACCCATTTTTGTCATTATTATTATTATTTTTTTTAAGTTTCATAAAATATTATTTTATTGTAGATAGTTAATAGAGTTTAAAAAAATAATTATAAATCTAATTAATAAAATAAGAAAATGGGGTATATATTGATAAGAACATAATTAGTAATCAATTGATAATGTGTATAAACGATGATAATGGTTATAAATGTTAGTAAGTTATAAATTAATATTTATTTAATTACACTTGGGTTGTAGTTTGTGAACTAATTTAAATTAGGAAAAAATGATGATAATGTGTATAACATTTTAATAAAATATGCATGTTAATATATCCAGGTGGTGATTGATAATTTATTTTTTAAAATATTTCTGGTAAGTTATATTAGAATACTTAATATAAAACTGTGTATATATAACACGAATTATAAATTTAGTATAAAATTATCATTTTAAACGAAATTAGAAGGCATTTTTATTTGTGTTGTATTATTTGTTGATAAATGCATTTACTATAATAAAAAGGTGTTACAAGAATAATCAAAGGCCTAATAAGGGTAAAAATGTTAAAAAAAATTAAGTTGATATCAATTTTATATAACAACATAGGTGTATAGATATAACATACACGACTTTCGTACTTTAGTAAGATACAAAATCAAACGTGATATATCAAAAAAGTAACAGAGGAGTATATATATATA
>Ga0214545_1003522_pt1 | contig 29801 bp, 32 predicted proteins | sample CNSS4metaG_FD_160064 | JGI IMG/M metagenome (GOLD analysis project Ga0214545, IMG submission 160064) | Root nodule microbial communities from cowpea collected in UCLA plant growth center, Los Angeles, California, USA - CNSS4 | ecosystem: Host-associated > Plants > Roots > Nodule | place: USA...
TGTATAACGCTTTTTATAGCATTTGTTTAATAAAACGCTGTCTTTTAGCATGTGTTTTAATACATAGCGTTTAATTAAATAAGCGTTATCTAAATAGCGCTATCTATTCCTAATTTTGGCGTAGTGCTTGAAGAAAATTTAGATGAACATTAAATAACAAAATGATGAATAGAAATAAACCAGTTAACGAGCACCATAAGAAAGTGAAACTTGTACAAAGCATTTTTATAGCTGTGAGCATATATCCAGGACTTCAAGGTTGTTGTTGGTGTCAGGTAACTCTTGTTAACATTGCATTAGTAGCTTTATATTGTATATATGATTTTTCCTATGGTAACTTGTTTGACATACTTGCTCACTATGTTGTTGACAGTCCCGTCCTCTAGGATTCATTTATTATATTCCCGCTGCTAAATGTTAATGGTGAGCAACAATTTTCTTAGTGGAGTTTTATGGAATTCACAATTATTCAGTTGAAGGATAACAGTTGGTTTACCTTGTAAAAATTTGTAGGATGGCATGCTATGTTTTGGGCATCCTTAATTCCTGTTGTGGTAAGTATTATATTTCTAATAATATAATTTTCATTTAGATTGATTGGTAGACTTGGTAGAATTGCTTTCATAATGGTTTGTTTTTGGAAAGTTGCCTTAATTGCATGCAGTCATCCCTAGCCCGCCTTAATTGCAGTCTCATAGGTTGTGTTTAGAACTAATAGTATTTTGAGGTTGTGAAAGGAATAGTTGATGGGATAGAGAAAATTGTGGAGATAGTAGAATGTGGAAGTTGTAGTTGGAAGGAGTATGTAGTTGTAGTAGTGAGTGGTGTGTTAGATGTGGTCTTAGTTCTTGTCATTCATCAAATGATTGAGTACATGGGTATTTATAGAGCTATAGAGTATTCTAGAAAGTGTTAGCCACAACTTGTGTGGAATGTTCTAGATTTTTGCCTATGTAGAATGTTCTTGATATTTTTCTTCTTATCTTAGGCTTTTCCACTTTATTCTTGAACTTTCATTACATTTCAATACTTTTATCTTAGGATTTTCTAGATTCTTCTAGAATTTGTATTACACTTTAATACTCCTCCTTGATGCAAATTCAGTAACTCCAAGCATAGCGCGCAGTAGTTCAAACCTTGGTCTTAGTAGTGCCTTTGTAAAAATATCTGCAATTTGGTCTTTTGTTGTGCAGCACTCGAGTTGGATCTTCATATTTGTCTCTGCTTCTCTGATGAAATGATATTTAATTGCTATGTGTTTTGTTCTACTATGATGTATTGGGTTCTTCGTCATTGCGATAGCTGATTTATTGTCACAGTTGATTGTAGTAGGTTCACTTTGTTTTTCTCCCATATCTTTGAATATCTTTCGAAGCCATATAGCTTGACTTGTTGCTTCAGCAACAACCACGTATTCTGCTTCAGGTGTTGATTGTGCCACAGTTGCTTGCTTCTTTGATGCCCAAGAGAATATTTTCGATCCAAGCGAGAAAGCATAGCCTAAGGTGCTCTTCATGTCATCTATTGATTTTGCCCAATCACTATCGGTGTAGCCAATGATCCTTGAGTTAGTCATGGTTTTGTATTATATTCCAAACTCCTTTGTACCTTCTAGATATCTTAAAATTCTTTTCCACTCCATAATGAATTTGACTTGGCTTTTGCATGAATCTTGATAGCAGACTTGTAGCCAATGATTCTTCAATAGGGCTTCAATATATTTTTTTTGAGAGATAAATATGTCGTCTTCTTGTTGTTTCATCCTCTATACCAAGGAAATAGTTCATCAACCCAAGGTTGGTCATCTCAAATGTCTTCATCATGTCTTCTTTAAATTCTTTCACAATCTCCAAATTGTTTCCTGTATACATAAGATCATCGACATATAAGGAGATAATGAGGTGATACTAACCTTGTGCTTTAATATATAGTGTTGGCTCACTTTTGCTCCTCCTGAATCCTTGATCGATGAAGTATTGGTCAATCTTACTATACCATGCTAGAGGAGCTTGCTTCAAGCCGTATAAGGCTTTTTTTAATCTTAGTACTTTGCCTTCATTCCCTTTATTGATGAAGCCTTGAGGTTGTTCAACATAAATCTCTTCTTCGAGCACTCCATTTAGGAAGGTTGATTTAACATCTAGTTGATAGATGTTCCATCCTTTTTGTGTTGCTATGGCTATTAGAGCTCTTATTGTATCTAGTCATGCGACTGGAGCAAATGTGTCATTGTAGCCGATTCCTAATTGTTGTGAGTATCCTTTTGCGACCAATGTGGCCTTGTGCTTTTGTATAGTTCCATCAGGATTGAGCTTTTTTTATATATCCATTTCACTCCAATGATGTCTTTTCCTTAAGGAAAATTTATGAGCTCCTAAGTGTTATTCTTCTCAATCATTTTAACCTCTTCTTCCATAGCCTTGACCCATACTTCTTGCATTGATGCTTCCTCATAGCAGTTAGGCTCAATCATGGCTATATTGCAGGTTTCGTATATGTCTACCAAAGATCTTACTCGTCTTGGAGTGGACTCTGGTGAAGAATCTTCTAATGGAGGTGGAGAAGGCGTACCTGAAGCTTCTGCCTCTTCTTGAATTTCTTCTTGATATTGTTGCAGTGGGACTAAAGTGTTGCTTTTAACGAATTTTTCTTCTTCCCAATTCCAAGAAGCATTTTCATCAATTTCAACATCTCGACTAATGACGAGTTTTTTTGTTTGTAGGTTGTAAACTCGATATATACATGGCCTATTGCCATGTCTTTGCCTTAACTATTATGTGGTTCATGCCTATTGTTTACTGTGATGAAGTGCTTGTTATGAATATTAGTTGCAAATTTAGTGAAGTGTGTTTTACCTAATATAAGAATGAGTCTATGGTGAATGCATAATAAAATGAGGAAAAATATGTGTCTAATTATGAAATGTCGGAAAAATGGATATGTGAAATCTGATTCGGTCATAGTGTTATGACTGGATAACTATATAGTGCATGTGATGTATGATTGGGGTTCATTAGAACCTGCCAAAAGTGCCAAAAACCAGTAGCATTGCGCTACTCGTGGGGCACCTGGCAATGTGGGAGAGTCACCAGGCGATAATGACCCTAAATAGTTGCAATGGCCACTAGAGTTGTGTGGCGCTTAGTGGTCGGGGTGGTCCCGCCTGGCGAAAGTTGTTTGGCAAAACCACTATAAGGCGTGTGGCGCCTGACGGTGTGAGGTGACCGCCTGGCGGCTTGGAGCGTGTGTGGGCCTGGCGACGTGGTACGTGGCACTAGGCGGTTTCGGATGCAATAATGGTTTACGCGAGTGATTCTACACAGCTTTGGAGGGAGGTCTTGATGTGATGCCTTGCTAGGGGCCCAATTATGAGTGAAACTTGTATTGGGGTAACACGTGGCCACTCGAGGTTGTAGCCTGGTGGTTTTGAAAGTCCAGTGGAAATTGCGAGATCCTGGCTCGTACGGATGAGTCTAGAAGATTGCCCTAATCGGTGATACCCGACGAGTTTGGTAGTCTTGGAACAAATGCAGACTGTAGTTCATATTGGGGAGCTCCACTTGGTGTTGTGGATTGTGGCTGTGACAAGTTTATTCTCACGTGTGGACTGTTAGGTGGTGACCTGTAGTCGGAAGGGCAAGTAGACACTCGTGGCAACAAGGATCGATCAATGTAATCATCAAAGGGTGTAGAATCAAGAGGCTTCTAGGGTGTAGAATCATCAAAGGGTGTAGAATCAATGTTGCATTCCTTTTTATTTGAGCTTACCCTATTTGTGTGTGTTTTGCGATGATCATGTAACTCGTTACATAGGAGCAGATGTTGATATAGGTGAGTCTGTGGATACTTAGAGTCGGAGAGGGGGCCAACTTGAGGATTTTGCATGGATTTTATTTTCTACAATTATTTTTATGAAGTTGTAATTAGGAGGTTTCATTTAACTTTGGATTTGGTTGTGTATGGACAAATTAAATTGATGTTTTAAACATTTTGGCACTTATAATAAAGTTTATATTTCCTGCATCTTGCGAAATGTGTTGAATAAATGTTATATGTTTAATTATTTATTATTAAATTATCTTAAATAAATAATATACGGCTAGGATGTTACACAGAGAGAGTTTAGAAGTTACATTCAATTCCACTATAAGTGGAATTAGCTGCTCATGATGATGTATACAAGATGAATATGGAGTTGCTTCCTTCCTTCCATAGCTTTATACTAATATACTATAAGAACTAAACTAATCTAAGAGTTTCTCTTTATAGAATAGTATACAAAACCCACATAATAATCTCAGGGTCATGCTTGTATTTACAGATTTTCAAGTGTTGCTCTAGATTCCAAGATTGAAGTTTAGCCATGGAGGTTTCCTCCTTAAGTGGGTTTCTTCCCAAGCTTGGGCATATATCTCTTGGAGATCAGCAATGGAGGTTTCCCTGCCATGGAGGTTTCCCTATGATGCTCAACTTCAAATCCGGAGCTTGATTTTTCCTTGTAGTGAGGTTTCTTAAAATGTGGCTCAGCGCCAAATTTTGCTGCTTAGTCGCAGGTTTAAATTTTCTTTTCTCAATTCATCTTTCGAGCTTTAGATGCAACTTTTGGGGCTTAGCACCAACATCATAATTTTCTTTTGTTTTACCTTCGAAATAGAACAACATGTATCAAATTCCACTTTTTATATTTTCTCATAACCACATTCTGTATTTATGTGCAATTAGGGCATTTCTAATGACTTTTACAAAGAATTGATGAAAGATTAGTTTCTAAATGATACGTAATTTAACTAATACTAGACACCTATCAACATGCCCCAACTCTAGTTCTTTGCTTGTCCCTAAGCAAAGCTTGAAACAATTCCACATAATGATTTCAAAAAGATTTGATCATGGTTGGTTTAGGAATTTATAATTTCACATTTCATCAAAAACTTAAGAGAAATGCAATCAAGAACTTGAATTGGAACCAATGTAATTAGTTAGACAAAAATGAAGTTCAGTTATCATAGTTAAAGAAATAATACAAGTTCTCACAAATGAATTTTTTTAAGTGTAGAGTTGCATGCTCCCAAGTGGTTAAGGTGTTTACTCTCTTTGCATCCATTCCAATTGTCCACCTAGCTTTGTATTTTAATTCCCGACAGCTATATACACATGATTGGAAAAGATCATTATAGTCTTTTTCGCTTGTAATGTGGTTAGGCTTTTGTTAAGACTTTGGCAAGTGTACCAAGTCGCGCAAGTAGTAACCGGTAAGACCGGGATATCGTTTCCCAAGAGACTCATGTATACTAATTAATTGCGTAATTAGTGACTAATTTAAACTAACGAATAAATCCATATTTTGAGTTTTAATGTATGAAATTAAACTTTGCACAAATAATTAAAATTGAACTTTGGAAGTTAAAGGCACTTAGTGAATGGAAAAGATTAGAAATGATATGACTTGAAATTGCCAGGGTTAGAACTCACCAACTATGCTCTCATGCAACTACAATTTAACATCCTCTTCATTAATATGCTAATGCCAACCCACAATATTACTTAAACCCTAATTCCTTAATAGATTGAGCCTAAATTTCCTTATTAAAAGTCAATTCCTTGAACTCTTAATAAGCAAATTTGCTTTATGCACAAAGGTTTAAGACATCCAATGGGTCAAGCCCCATTCCTAGGTACAAGCTCCATTGAGTTCTCTTATTCCAAATCTAGGTTTCAAAAGATATTTTCACACCCTATGAACCAAAAATCATGCAAGAGATGGCTAAATCAATGCAAGCTTTAAGTGAAGAAATAAGAAGACTAGCAATTAATGAAAGAGTCATATATATAATCAAAACATTTGCATTTACACAAGAGTTTCGTGGCTACATCTAACCCCAACAAAAATGGGTTTAGCTCTCCATTGCCATGGAGAGCTCAAGCTTAAAAATGGAAGAGATGGAAGAGAAAGAGATACAAAGAGGAAGATGGAGCTGTTCCCACAAGCCCTAGCACTCCTCCAAGCTCTCCAAATGTGTTCTTCGTGCCTCCAAAATGCCAAAGATCTCTTTCCCCTCACGAAAACAGAAGAAAAAGAGCCAACTTGCCACATCAGCGAACATTGGCGCTTGGCGGAAGGGTCTCACCGCCAGGCGCAAGCCACCAAACAGGGGGCAAGTCTTCCTGCTACCGCCCGGCGGTGATCAAGTGCCGCTAGGCGGTGACTAACAGTAGCGCCTGTCTGGCGCTTGGCTGGCGCGTGGCTGGCGGTCTGTTCCGCCTGGCGCTGGCTTCGCGTCGCCAAGCGCTTCCTGTTGACATTTTTCTTCTCTCTTTGCTATTCCGGGTCACTCATTAGTTTGGATTTTTGGAACAAAGCTTACCATCTACAAAAAGGACACAAAAATGGGGATTAGTGGTATATTTAGATCAATGTAACCCACAATGTATTTATTTACAAAAGTAAGGCAAAATTGAGGATTAAGTAGGTTAAAAGCTTTGGAAGAGATGATTTTGCTAATGAAATATAGCTTGGATAATGGTAAAAATTAACATTATCAGCTTTCAAAGAACTTTGTTTTACAAGAACAGCAAGACTCACTTCTAAAAATGAAAACAACTATGTGCAGGTGTCATGAGTCTAACTTACTTTAGCCATCTTTTTCTTTTGTTTTTCTCCACTACTGCATCCCAATTTCTTTTCAATCTTTCATTCCTTTGGGCACTCCTCTAATTATTTGCTTTGCTTTATCATTTATGATTTGAGTGTCTCAATTCAGTTTCATCTTTTGGCTACAGCTTTCATTTTTCTTTGCATTCTTAGGTATACTTTCGGCATACCCTAACTTTATTTTTTTATCAATATTCACACAGGTCACCAATAGGGATTTCAACGGGGCGGGTATGGTACGGATAGTAGCTCCCTCGTATCCTACCCGCTGGATAAATATTTGTCCCGTACATGTACTCATATCCGTCGGGTATCCGTTATGCGGGTACCCGCCTATTTTTTTCATATCCACGGGTACCCGCGAGTATTTACAAAATTATTTAAAAAACAAATATTTAATCATCAATTCAAATAAAATAAAATAAAATACATCAAATGTCATACAAGTCCAAATAATTATAAAAGTAAATATAAAATGACGTTCAACACAAAGGAAATTCTTTAATTAGTATTTTGATCAAAAAGTCCAATTTCTCCAATTCATTCCTAAAAAATAAACAAAATAAATAAATAATAAACTTAAATTGCCACGTGCCAAGTATTCTTATTTTGATTCCATCATTTGACAACAAGCATACCATAAACGTCATTGTCTATATTGGATTTGATGTATTTTCCCAATTCTAAAAAAACAAAGGAAAGAGAAGAATGTCAAGGGGTGTACTTGGAAGAACACAACGTACCAATACTTCAAAATAAAGACAGAAGACAACATGTGAAGGTGGGGGTGGCTCGTCATTGCTCCTCTGGATCAGATGATCCAGATGCTTTCTTGAAATCAAAGAACTCATCTCAGCCTCTCCCTTTTTCTCTCTTGGTTCTGCTTCTGCTTCCTCTGATGCCTCCTCCTCATTGTTGGAAGGTTGGTTACTTCCTTCTTTTCTTGCATTTTTGAATGTAGCAATGATGAGGATTATCCTCAGTTTCTTCAAATGCACCAATCTCAATATTTATGTCCTTCTCAATTTTTGTTTGAGCAACTTCTTCATTGGTGCCTTCCACATTTCTTAAACCACCAACATCAGTATTGGTATTGCGACTTGAGTTATGTTATTCTAGCTCGAGCTCAAGCTGTGGCTCAGGCACAAAATTTTACTTTGTTTCTGTTTCTACTATCGTTGCACCTTGTGCTTCTCTAGGTTCTAAACTAGGTGCTTCTTGTCCTACACCTCCAACCGCTCCTTCTTAAAATGGATTGTCCCCAGACCAAGTTGTGAACACCATAAATTGTTCTGGTGTAATGCATTGAAGTGGTGGGTTCAACTTTTGATGTTGAGCAAAATTATATAGGATGAATTGGAGAGCCATCTAGGCTCTATTTCTTGTTGCTAGCGGCTATTGCACATATGAGATATGTGACTCAATGGAATGTAGGGATTCTTCCAGCTTCTTGAGGTGTTGGTTCTGATGTTGTGCTAGTGTTGTGGTTTATGGCTTAGGCTTAGGACCTTGAATGTTATCCAATGCATTAGTGCAAATGGACTGGATGTATGCTTTGTTAATTAGCAACCTCAACTTCTTCCTTGAGTGAGGAGGTATCTCTACCCGTTGTATCTTGCACAACTCTATTATAAGGCTTGGAAAGGAAGTGGCTTGGTTGTTCCTCTAGATGTGGGTTTTGATAATGCTATTTTAAATATTTCTTCTTGTAACATCCCTAAGGAATATTACTTTAAAATAATTATAATAAATTAAATAAACAATTTATTTACTGTTAAAACTCATTTATAACAATACTTTCCCAAAAACGCGAGAAAATTAAATCGCGAAGTTGCATACATTATAAATGTTCGCAATCCAAATTTATTACAAACCATAAAATAACTAAAATAGATAATGTCTAAAACATAAAATAATCAAAAGATTAAAGTCTCCAAATTCCCATTTCATCCCGCTCTCTGAACTCCAGCGTCTTTTGGCTCACTTGTCAAATCATCTGCTCCTGGATAATAAATTATTCGATCATCGCCAAACACAAACAGATAGGGTGAGCTATGAAAATATATAAATAAAAACAAATATGACTCTCATCCCATTAAAACATATTTGCATAAGTATTTCATTATTCCAAATTACCCATCCCTGATCTCATAGTCCTTCATGAGTCATATGCATGAAACTAGGTCTCGGGACTTTACTGTGCTCCAACAAAACTAACTCTTTCGTGGCCCAACTCTACGAGCCTAACTCGCTCGTAGTCCTGCCCTACAGACTCCTCGTCTGTAGAAAACCATCCAAGCCTACCTCGCTCGGACCCTGGCACGCATGTAATCACCATACTATGGACTCCTCGCCCAATAGCAGCCAATAGGAACATAATTGTTCCTTGCCCATCGTGCGTCCGACGCATGCAATCACCATACTAAAGAGTTGTCGCCTATTAGTAGCCGATGAGAACTAGCCAGTTCCATGCCCATCATGCGTCCCACCACCAAGCACATCCCAGATCCCTATTGGACTTAGTTCATCAAGCCCAAGCACAAAGGTAAGTGAACTTAGTCCTTCAAGTCCACTAATCCACGCAACAAAAAATTTCACAGCCACCAAAACCGCCTGGCACCGCCTAGAGGCCGCTAGGCGAACACTTGCAGTAAACCGCTCGGCGGTCAAACCCCCACCGCCAGGCACCGCTAAATAAATAGGAGCTACACAGCTCTGTCACCGCTTGGCGGACATAACCTTGCCACCAGGCGCCTTTTGCAGACAGTGGCCACTGCCATTGATTTAAAGCCCTACCGCCTGGCGGTCCGCCCCGCACGGCCAGGCGCCATACCAGTAGCGCAATGCTACTGGTTTTTGGAACTTTTTACAGATCTTAATAAACCCTGAACACACAATATTTCTATCACTCATCCATTATAGCATTTCAAGACATAAAACCAAACCAGAATGTAATACGTACAATTAGCTCATGCCCTAATCAATGATTATCACATCTCAACATGCCTCACATGATTCACTACAAGGACAAGCTATAAGATATAAATATTACACCCACCATGTACCACAACACAAATTACAGTTTACATTACTCTTCTCCAATTTCATTTACACCTAAGTCATATCGCAAAATGATCCTTAGTACACATGTTAGAATGTTCACTCTATTCTAAAGAGTAAATTCCTGACCACTAACCCAATTCTCACAGAAATCACCCGCGACTCCCGAGAATGCATCTCACAGCAAACATTGCCAAGCACCCTCTACTCTTATGCATCGCCTGGCGGTCACCTAAGTCCCGCTAGGCGGTTCATACCAATTTTGTGTTCTGCCACATTTTCCAATATTCAATAGTATTCACAAACACCTCCATTTCAGTTCGCATTCAATCTGACATGATTTCACATACACACATTATCTAGATTTCATATCCTAATCACGTTAACTTCAATTTCCATATCAACATGGCCAATCACAACGGTTATCCACATTTTCCAATTCCAATGCCTCATGAACCCTAAATCCCCAATTCAAGTAAAATTTCATGCAATAGTCCACCAATTACAAATTTACATATAATAATCCATCATACCGATTAACCTCGTATCATAAGAATCTTTCCCAAACCTCTCACATCACGAAAATATCAAAAATCAGAAAGAACTGGGCAGGCCAGTTCGTATCACCTGGCAGACAACACTTAGCCGCCAAGCGGTGCATAGCAGAAATCCAGAAAATGGGTTCTAGAGGCACGAGCCGCTTGGCGGGCCTTCAACGTCGCCAGGCAGTTTTTGGAAATTTCCAAAAACGCGACAAATCTCAATTAGAGTCCAATTTTCACAGTTCATTTAATCCAGAATAACACGAAAATACATACAAAATGTCATACACATCAAATTAACTCCCTTAACCTGGATTAAAGCTTTCCTTGAGTGATTTTTGTGCTTCTTCCCTTTGACTCCAAAATGACCTTTCTTGGCTTCTCTCAATTCAGCCTCAAAAATCCACTCACACTCTCAATTTCTCACTGAAATTCGCTCTCCTCTGCCTATCCCACGATAACCCCTGCAGAAACCTTTCTTCCCTCTCACAATTAGCTTTTTAATGATGTTTTAATGGTGGTTTAAGGTCCTAAAACGAAAATTGCATTAAGGAGTGGTGTAATTGTCATTCAAGCACACTTAATTAGATTATTTTCCAGCTACCCTTGACTGCTATGTCTGCTAGGGTTTCCTTTAACCCTTCAACTTCAAATCAAAACTAAAAATAGCCAAAATAAAGTTGAGTTTGAGTTCTCCAAGACTTAACCCACAACCATGCTAACACACAAAATGACATACATAGGACTCAAACCCAAGTCCTCTCACACAATCAAAGTACTCTCAACCACTTGAGCTAGTACTTTTCCACGTCATAACGTTCCGCATTTATTACCTTAAAAGTTCTCTTTACCCACATTTATTAAATAATTATTTAATTAACTATTTAATTTTTACTGGGTCTTACACTTCTATGTTCACATCAGCCAGATCTACAGGTAGCCTTGCATGATGCACAAAATTATGTGGGCTTGAGGAATGGTGAGGCTTGATACATGAGAGTTAGGGATCATGTTGGCAAATAGAAATGTTAACTAGATTTGTATGATTTTTCTCATCCTAGCTCAAAATTCCTTCCAGGTACACACAAAAGCGCAGTTAGCCTCTCTAAACTGACATCCTTCATTAAACTATGAAATTCCTCTCTTTTTCAAACGTGGCTCCGCTAGCTCGAGGTAGCTCCATAATTTTGTCTCTATCATATAACACCTTCTTTCCTTGAACCCAACATGATCTTGCCTTTTCATATTTTTGCATAAGGGGGTAAGCATTGGCGTAGAACTCCCTCACTATCAACTCATCATAATGATTGGCACGTTTGATCAACTTATCCCACGTTCTTTGCTCTATAACTCTCGTGAACGCCTCGTAGTTGCCTTCTTGAATTTCAACTTTCCTTTCAGCCAAGATTGATCTATCCTCTAGTTAAGCAAAACTCATTTGTTTGACCCTAGTAAGGAATATGAGTTTGGCCCTGGTGCAAGGGTATCTTTTTGTGGAGGATTCACTTTGGTAGGTATGTTGTGCTCAAGCCCCTCTCCTATGGATTCTCGAGTTGGTTGTGTAAGAGTTTATGCATTCGTTGGGGCTTTTTTCCTTTTAGATGTGGGAGTATTTTGTTGAGTTGGTGGTGGAGTTCTTTGCCTCTTTTCTGACCTCTTGATTAGCATTTTATCTGGCCTTTTATCATGCTTTTGCTTTGTCTTTGCTTCTTCCCTTAGATTGGACTTAGGCTCATTATGTTTTCCCTATGGAGTTGGTGCAAGAATATCAAGGGTTGTCACAATGGATGATCCATCAGTAGATTCCATAACAATTGGGGCTTCCTCCCTAGCCATTCCTTTCCCTTTGCCTAAAGCATCAATCATTTGGCTCTTCCTTGGTGTCATTCTGCACAAGTCAAAAATGAAACATTCAATTCAAAATCCCTATTATTTCATAACTAGGTCGGTAAATTTTTTTTCATCTAAACAGAATTTGCAATGTAGTTTGCTCATCAATGTACATGCATGTGGATTCAGGGTTTGATTACTCTAAAATTTAGATTTTCTTTAAAAAATGTAGTTCACAGCTCAAGCAAACTCCATGATCATACTGCCACTTCAATTAAAATAAAAAGGAAAGGTTCTTTGCTAGTAATGGTTCATGGTTGTGCTTGAGCGAACCCTAACCATGAAGAAAAATGACTTGGAGAAGATGAACATAATCAATTTTTTCTTACCTGGATGCTTGAATGCAAATTCACGTGAGGGTTTGATGTTCTAATGCAAAGAACTTTAGAAAATTTGGGTGAGTAGGAGTTCAGAGAGTGAATAGAGTGAGTGGAGGGTAGTGAGATTTAAAGAGATTAGTGTCAATTTATATATATGTCAATTTTGAAAATTTAAACTCTGTCTCTTTAAATCTCGCGTTTTCTGGTTGAGCACCAAAAATTTGGGGCTCAAGTCAAAAACAGTTAAATTCAGTTAAAGCTTTGTTTCAACCACTATGTTTACTTTTCTCTCACTATACCTCAACCAATAAATCCTAAAACTATATGCATCCTAATTCTTACAATTGAAAAACAATTATACACATATAAACCTAAACTACATGTATCTTAATTCTAAGAATTTAAAAACATTTATGCAAATATAAACAACTTGGGCGCCTCCCAAGAGTGCTTGTTTATCGTCTTTTAGTTTGACGTCTTTTTCATTTAATCCTTGAACTCTGTGAAGGTGGGACTTCTTTCAAAGTCTCCACCATGATAGACCTTCAATCCTTATGCATTCAAAGTCCAACTCATATTGGTTCTAGGATCTTCTATTTCAATGGCTCCATATGGTCTAACATTTTTAACAATGAAAGGTCCAGACCACTTTGATCTAAGCTTTCATGGAAAAAACTTAAGCGTCGAATTGAAGAGCAAAACTGGTTGCCCTTTTCTGAATTCTCTTTTCTAAATCTTCCTATCAAGATATGGTGGAGCTCTTGGTCCGGAATGGATGAAAACTCCATGAAGTAGATGTGATCCATGGAAGGGAGTGGAAGCAAGTGTTTAAGGCTCTTGCTAAGAATTGGTTCGGACTAAGGTGTTTGAAGGTTTAGCTTAAGAGAAAGCTAGGGGAAGGTGGCTAGAGGAGATGATTCAATCCTCTAGCAAAGGAGACTCTCAAATGCAATAGGGTGGAGTACTCTCAACACTATGCTTCTATTGCTAAATTCAAGAGTGAAAATGTACAAATGGTCTACTTTTGGCTTTTATATGTGAGCCTAAAAGCTAGACTAATTCTTAGCCCTTAGATCAAGCTTGGAGGAGAAGTTTTAATCATCACCCTTGGATGGTGGCTTGGAGAAGGAGGCATCTTCCTAGCCTTTAGATGAAGACTTGGAAAAGAAGACACTCTCTTAGCCCTTGGATGAAGGAGGCACATGGGTGGAGTGTGGACTTGGCTCCATGGGATGCATGATCCATGAGGAGTAGGAAGGAGTGTTGACTTCCACTTAGTCCACCTTGGACTTTTGATAGCTCATGGCCAAATCTCCTATTGGGCTTAGTCAAGCCCAATTTTATCAATTCAACTACATATTGTTAAGCTTATTATTCTAGAAAATAAGGCATAAACAATGGGCCAATCTTATTCCTATTCTATTGCTCTTTGATACACCTCTTCAAATCTTCACATCTTCTTTGGCCCATGTGAAGAGTGTGAGAAGCCCATGTGGGTTTGGGCCATCTTAAATGAAGCTCAATTGGATCTTTTTAGCATGCCTTTTGTTATTGGGCCTCTTAACGGGCTTAGGCTTTAAGGTGCATGTGGGCCATGGATTGGGCCTTGAACATAATTTGGGCCTCGGCGTTGGCCCAAGCTATAAGCCTTGTTGGGATCACATCAAAATATTTCTTCACTTTGCTTTTATAAATCATAGAAGATTTATAGGCTTGCAACCTCATTTCTTCCAATTCGTGCATTTGTAATTTCCTCCTTTCTCCACCATATTTTAAATAAAAATTGAGGGTCTTTAGAACTCTTAATACTTTGTGCTCAAGCTCCCTGGTAGGTGATAGGTCTTCCCATAGACTAGCTAAAATAGAGTGAGTCCAATTGGGGTTTTGAAAGTTGTCCTATAAGCCCATGGTGTTCCATCCAATTTGATAGACTGGTCTTTGGGTGAATTGGCCACTATTTTCTCCAGAATTCTTTTCAATTCCGTATTAGATACCCTAACTTGTCCATTAGTTTGAGGGTGATAGGATGTTGTTATTTTATGCTTCACATGATAGTGTTCTAGCACCCTTCCAACCTGTGAGTTGCATAAGTGAGTTCCTCCATCACTGATTAGGACTCCAGGTGTTCCAAATTTGCTAAATATATTACTCTTTATGAACTTGATCGCTGTTATGGAATCAACCTTTTAGGTAGCTGTGGATTCTACTCATTTTAATACATAGTCCAAAACAACTAAAATGTACTCATGATTATTGGACATAAGTAGTGGTCTAACAAAGTCTATCCCCCAACAGTCAAATATTTCCATTTCTAGCATGCTTTACAAAGGTAATTCATGTTTTTTCGTGAAGGCACCACTCTTTTGACATTTGTCACATGTTCTGCAATGTTCATGAGCATCTTTGAAAATGGTAGGCCAATAAAATCCTGATTGTAACACTTTACCTATTGTTCTTTCCCAATTATAGTGCCCTCCATATAGTGAATTATGGTAATGCCATAACACGTCCTTAATTTCATCACTAAATAGGCATCTTCTCACCAATCCATCTACAACCTATCTTAAAGAGGTAAAGATCATCCCAAACATAGTGTTTGGCCTATTTGAATAGTTTCCTTTTTTTTGTGCCATTGATATTCCCTTGGAATTATACCAACTGCTTTGAAATTTGCCATATCAACAAACCATGGCCTATGTTTATTTCTAGCAGCTTCTCATCAAGGAATGTTTCCATAGTTTCTACTTCTTTGCACGCGATGTTAGAGATGGTGACTCTCTATAAATTACCAGCCACCAGATTTTCACCCCCTTTCTTATCTTTGATAACCAAATCAAATTCTTGCAATAAAAGTATCCACCTAATCAGCCTATGTTTGGTGTCAGGTTTTGTGAGCAAGTATTTGATTGTTGCATGTTTAGTGAAAATTGTGATTGTAGAGCCAATGAGATAAGTTTTGAATTTTTCCAGTCCAAAAATAGTAGCTAGAAGCTCATTTTCTATTGTTGCATAGTTACTTTGAGCTTCATTCAGCACTTTGTTGGCATAGTGAATGACATGAAATTGTTTGTTCTTCGTTTGCCCCAAGACAACTCACACAACATAATCACTTGCATCACATATCATTTCAATGTTCAGATTCAAATTTGTTGTAGTGATTATAGTTGTTGAGCTTAATTTGTGCTTGAGCGTAACAAAGGCTTATTCACATTCTTCATCAAAAATGAACTTTGTATCCTTGATCAAAGGGTTTCTTAGAGGCTTGGCAGTCTTTGAAAAAGTCTTTAATGAACCTCTTGTAGAATCTAGCATGTCCTAAGCAGCTTCTGATGCCTTTAAAATTGGTAGGTGGTGGAAGTTTTGCTATTAATTCCACCTTGGGTAGATCAACCTCTATTCCCTTTTTCTGAAATTTTGTGACCAAAGACAATTCCTTCCATTACCATGAAATGGCATTTTTCCCAATTTAAAAGTAAATTGGTTTCCACATATCTTCTCAATACCACATTGAGGTTTCAAGGCAATCATCAAAGGATGAATCAAAAATAGAGAAATCATCCATGAATACCACAATGCTTTTCTCAATTAAATCTGAGAAGATGGAGAGCATACACCTTTGGAAAGTTGATGGAGCATTGAACATGCCAAATGACATTTTTCTGTGTGCAAAGATTCCTAATGGACAAGTAAATGCAATTTTCTTCGGCTCCAATGGATCCACTATGATTTGACTATAGTTTGAGTATCCATCTAAGAAGCAATAGTATGCTTGTCCAGCAAGTCCCTCCAACATTTGATCTGCAAATGGAAGTGGGAAGTGATCTTTTCTAGTGGCTTGGTTCAATTTTCCATAGTCAATGGACATTCTCCACCTTGTCACTATTCTTGTGGATATGAGTTCATTATTCTCATTTTGGATCATTGTCATCCCACCTTTCTTAGGAACAAATTACACAAGGCTTACCCAAGCACTATCTGATATTTGATATATCATTTTAGCTTCCAGTAACTTTGTCACTTCCTTTCCTACCACTTCCTTCATAGTGGGGTTGAGACGTCTTTGAGGATGAGCCACATGTTTGTACTCATCCTCCATCAAAATTGTGTGCATATAATAAGATGGACTAATGTCTTTCAAATTAGATAAGGTCCAACCTATTTCACCTTTGTTAGCCTTCAACACCTCCACTAACTTGGTTTCTTCTTTAATTGTAAGTGTGTTGCGTAGAATCACTAGTTGGCCACCATCTTTTTCAAGGAAAACATATTTAAGATGGCTTGGAAGTTGCCTCAGCTCTAATTTTTGCTACTACTCTTGTTCTTCATTTTTAGGCTTAAGCTTCAATATTAGGGCTATGAAAGAGGAAACTTCTTTCGTTGATTCAGATCTTCTAACCACTTTTGAACTTCTTCCTCCTTCTTAGCAGTCCACCCTTCTAATTGATTTGTCAAAACTTTCTCAAGAGGGTATGCTAGTACAACTTTCTCTTTGAATTCTAAGCATACGTCATTAATTGCATCCATTCTAAAAGCAATCCTTTTCATCATTAGGATAATTTATGGCTTCAAACACATTGAATATTACCTCCTCATCATAAACTCTTGCTTTCAATTTTCCATTGTCAATTTTCCTAGGATGAAAGGTACTTTTTAATCTTCCTCCATATCCCAAACCACAAAGTCTACTGGAAAATAGAATCTATCTACCCTTATCATCAAGTTTTCTCAAATTCCATATGGATTTTTAATGGATCTGTCAACCAATGAAGTGCCATTCTAGTTGCCTGCACCTCTACATCTCCAATTCTTTTTAACATGGATAAAGGCATTAAATTGATACTTGCCCCAAGTTCTAGCATTACCTATTGTCAAGTTGCCAATAGTTACAAGCAGTGTAAAACTTCCTGGATCCCTAGATTTTGGAGGTAGGGACTTTTTAATAATGACATTGCTACCAACTTCTAATTTTACACTCTCCTCCTCTTAAATTTTCCTCTGCTTGGTGACCAAATCCTTCATAAATTTAGCATATCTACACATTTTCTCCATAACCTTTGTGAAACGTACGTTGATCTACAACCTTTTGGTAGTATCTGCTGGTGAGCCAGAGGTGTTAAAGGTCAGGTTGGGGGTTCGATTCCCACTGGCAACAACCCACCCAGTATGAATGGATGGAAAAGGGTGATGGGTTGGGGTGCATTGGGCTGTAGTAACCTGACAGCCTCTGGGGCCCGAGGAGGGGTAGCCAGGGATGTTACAATTTACATATATTTCATTTTTTCTACATTCTTTTTTTCACCTTCATCACTCAACTCTATTTTTCCGCCCAGCACTTCTTTCTCGTTCAACTATTTTCATTCATACTTATCCTTTCCCTTTTTTTTTTTTCATTTTATCCACTCAAGTTGTCTCTTATTCCCTTTCCTATCATAGTACCTTGTCTGGTTGTATAGACTTGGAATGCTCCTTAGGATTCACTTGAGTGTTCGCTGAACAATGTCTTTCTTGATGATCAGCTAATTGCTTTTCTATTTGCCCAACTTGCACTTACAAATTTCTAATGGATTCCTCTGTGTTCTTTTGAGTGGTTGTTGCAACTTGAATGAATTGAGCCAGAGTGATCAAGGTCGTACCCAATCAAATAAAATACCTTAAAGTAGTACTTAAGAAGTGATCCTAAGGTCGTCTCCTAGGATCAATATTTTCATTCAAAGGTTCCAGATGTAACATGTGAGGGGTTGGTAGATTCACAAAAACACAATTAAAATTGCAGTTTAAAGGTTTAATAAAGTAGTAGCAAAAACAACGTTGATCCCATGATTCGAATGAAATTCCACAAATATAGGTCACGAAACTAATTAGTTCATTCAACTCTCATGAACATCGAAATTAAACAACTAAGCGAAAATTAAAAACGAGTTCAATATGCAATTAAGCAAAACACACATTCATTCAATATGTAAAAGTTTGGTTAAGAATGAACACAACCCAAAAACACAATGATCCATTCTGCAAATTAAGCATAAGTAGAATGTTCCATCCATCAAGCATAAAAACAGAATCTTAATGGAGAGTAAGACAGAACCCAATGAAATAAAACATAAACCTCAAGGTTTAAATTCATTATGTGTAAGGAATCAACACACACAATTAGTTCTCCATGAAATTTGAATTAGAACTCAACCCAAAACGAAATACAATCATTCAAATGCAAGAAAATATTACAGAAATGTAAACCAACAACAAAGCATAAGATGAAAATGTGAACTAAGCAAGAAACATGAAAACCCAAGGTTGGGTGTTGTTCTAATATGACAACAAAATTGATAAAGCTTCAAAGAGTGCATAAATTACAAAATCCCCAAGTAGATATTGGTTCAAGGTGTAAAAAACGTAAAAAAATGAAGTATATCCTCAATCGGTCTTCAATGGTGCTCCTGAAATGTGAAGAATAGTTGCTGGAAACAAATGCCAAGGTTTTGCACCTAAAGCGCTAAGAAAGCTCGTGGTCACATCAATTTTGCCACTCATAATTACAAAAATGCCATTCTCTACCCATAATGTTGGCCCAATAATATGGACAAGTGTATTAACATGGCACAGACGTGGCAATAATGTGGGAGTGTCATGACAACTCTCTCTTCATCAAAATATTTAGTGTCCAAGCTCCAAAACTACTTCACAAAAAATACCTTAAAATAATTACAAACAAAAATTAGGAATAATTGTTTGGTAATGCAGAAAGGGTATTTGGCAGCGGTTATTTTTGCTATTCTACCCTGGTTTCAAAATCGAGACATATAATGTCGAGGTCAAAAAGGGTCATTTATTGGCCTTGGGTGTTACCCGTAGCAGAAACTCATCTTTCTGCCTCGGTTCTAATGAGAACCGAGGCCGTATACTCCCTTTCTCTACGTCGGTTCTGATGAAAACCAAGGTTGTGTGTCCTGTTAACTTTTTAAATTAAATTCTTCTTTTTGGTTACTACCACATTTTTTAACTTGCATATTTTTTCAGAAAACCAGACCAAACTAGAACATAAATAAAACTATAAAAACTATATTCTACTTCGGGTATTGAGGGAATCGAGGCAGAAAAACTAGCAGGAATTCCAAAAATTTCACCGCGCCATTATATGCTTCAGTAACCTTATAACCTAGGTCTATAACGCGAGTTAAATAGTCAAAACGACACTAGTGGTAGGTCTAACAATGCTTGAAAAACTGCTTGGCCCATGTTGCTACACGTAATCTCCCAACAATCTCCTCGGTTCTATATGTTATGCCATGATTTCCACTTAATTATATGGATTTGAGCTTTGATAAGGTTAGTTTTTTTATATCTGTTGCGGCTTAAGCTGTGTCTGCAGCATATTTTTCCCATTTCTGTGATTATTTTTTCTTAGAGATTTCTCTATTTTTGGATCAAACAATAATGTTCCTTTCTCTCCTTATGGCATGCACAACAACTCAAGATCAATGAGCATAGCAGATTGAATGTTTATAACAAAATAAAATAAAAAATAATGCACAGATTTACACAAATATACAAAAAACATTAAGGTAATTACACACTAATCTAATTTAACACAAATTCCCAACAACGACACCAAAAACTTGTTTGCACCTAGATGAGGGTCTTACTTTTCTAGCAAGTATACTTGATATTTCCTTGCAATGAAGGTTTCTTAAAATGTGGCTCAGCGCCAAATTTTACTTTTCTCAATTCAACTTTCTAGCTTGAGTTGCAACTTTTAGAGCTTAGCACCAACTTCATAATTTCCTTCATTGTACCCGCAAAAGCAACACAAAATATATCAAATTCCACTTTTTATATTTTCTCATAACCATATATTTGTTGTTATGTGCAATTAGTGTATACAAACCCTAAGCAAAGACAGGGAGGATGGTCCTCATCTAGCGTCCATGTTATACTGGAGGTCCTGGCGATTGCCCGCGTCAATGTTAGTCGTGGCAACAGTTGTTGATGTGTTGCGGCTGCGACGATCGACAACGTGCAGACTTCACCAGAGATGGAAGCCCAATGGTGGAGAGGAAGAAGTGGAAACATTTCCAACCTAAGAAGAAGATGGTGAATCAGGAGCGTGTAAGTTATATTAATTACAACTATTAATATAATCTATAGTAACATTTATTTCAAAAATTTTAGAATATACTTATTAATATAATCTAGAGTAACATTTTTATAATTGTAACTAATAAAATGTTACTAAAAGTGAAAAATGTAATAGTGTTTGTTCTTGTTTACCCTTAGAATTTATTTCTTATATTCCTTTTTATTTCCTTTTTATCATTTCTTAACAAGTTGTGCATGCATGCGTGTCAAAACATGAAAAAATTGTTTTTTATCAAGGGCTTAGTTCAAATTGGCAACAATGATCCTTACACAAAAGATTGTGTCATGAAACTTAGTGGCGGCATGGCGGCACGGTGATTTCAAAACGGCTGTTCCTAGTGTAGTGGAACTGGACATGATGATCACCGAAAATATGATAATCTCTCCGAATGTCCATCCAGCCATGAGTGATTCTGGGAAACTCGACGTCCAAGTTATAGGTTACGAAGTGGATTTGGCCTTTGTTGTCGACTAACTCCCATTCATCAACCAGTTCATCCTCGAAAGCCACCCCAAAATGGCGATCAATATATGCAACGTTCTAATTTCAACAAACATCAGTGATGGCAATTAGAAACACAATATTAGTGCTTAAAAACATTATAATATGGGTCCACAACTGTACTTACCACATATGCGACGTGAATTGTGTTAAATGTCCATAATATATTGATGTTGTTGCCGCTGCCCGTGGGTGCCATATCTGAACAAGAATGTGGGTCAAAAAGTAATGTACAAACAAAAAGAGGTAGGGAGATGACTTCCCGCAATGTGCGTCAAGAGCACTTCAATTCCCCAATGTCCACACGAAACACATTAAATAGACACTTTAACGACCATTGAAGGAGTTTAAACGTTTGACCGCATTTATATTTGTTAGGTGGAAGTTGATGTGGTTGAAGAAAACGGTTGCGCACAATATTGAATGTCATTATGACGCAAACGGTGGCAGTATGGTTCAATTGATTCAAATAGAAAGGCAAACGATGGGATTATGCAATATTAATTAATTTAAATATTTCGAAACCACTGACAAACATTCAATTAAGGTCTTAAATTCCTTTAATATTTTGCATCACAAAAAACACAACTTGGACGAATATATTGTTGACTCTTTACAAAAGTTAATAAACAACTAACTAAAGATAATCCAATCTGCTTCTTCGTGATAATCCTCCTCTAGCATTCTTATACAACCAAGGTTGGATATCTTCGAAATATTTTTGTGGTGTTGGTGGACGTATGTCCCTTGTTTGTATGAACAGTTCTATGTCAGTCGAAGTGCATGGATGAATGACATGTTTACTTATACGTTGAACATCCTTCCACCTCTGAATCATTTGGACTACATCGCTATCACATTTGATTTCAACTATGTCATGAAACAAGCAATTCTTCACAACTTTAACCGCGCGATGGTAGCTAATTTCAATCACTTCTTTTCAATCCCCGCACCCAATTCCATGTGAGATTTTATCCAATAGGTGAGTGAATTCCGCGCGACAAACTTTTTCCTTCAAACTCCTTAATGTGGTGTTGTTTGCAATTCGGAATAGAGTTGGTGTAGGACCTTCGAAATGAACACCATCTTCGCATTGTTTCATTTCTGCATTTGAGTAAATTTATGCCAAATACGAGTTTGAAATATCTTATCCAGCATCAACACTTTCCAAGTCTTCCATTTCATCGAATTATTTTTTTCCCACAATGATCTACTAATACAAAAGGCAAACAATATGAATGTAAAATAATATTTCGAATAATTAGACAAGTAAATCTGATAATTTGCAAAGAACCTATATGTGGGTACAGCTGCAACGTTGGAGAGTGAATGCATTGAATTAGTTGCTTCTATTTGTAGGCACATATAATTTTATTTTTTGAAAACATTAAACGTTGTAAAAAACAATATTTCCCTTCATTAACTTATTGCAAAAGTTAAGTTATCCGCCGCCTTTATTTCCCACCTACCTCTTGTCTCTGTTTCATTGCCCCTCTGTTTCATTGTCCGAAGTGTATTATATTGTTGTTCCACCAATGCTTCATACTCCATCAAACATTAATGATTTCAACAACCAGGTTGGCTAAGATGTGCATAAATGCACATCTACTGAGCCTAGACAACATGTCGTCACTGTTGCGGAAAGGTTATCTGCTCATTTATTAGTTTATTAAATACTGTCATTATTATTAACGTTTAACAGCTTTGACCTAAATAAAAACTCATAAAAATCATTACTTTAATGGTGGAACTGAAATGCAATGTACAAGAATGTTAATTTAAAAAGAAATGTTTGTATGCGCAATCTGCGTGGTTACTATTTGCTTTGGTGGATGTTATTTTTTTTAACTATTTTTCATTTAAATAATACTAACAGGGTCAATGTGATGACTACATGCCAAGATGTTAACCCAATATCTCTTGAAGACATTTCTTTATTTGAAGATACTCAGGTCAACAACCCATCTGAAGATATTATTAAACCTATCGAAGATAACATCGACAAAGAAATTCCTCAAGTTGGCATGAGTTTCAAAAGTGTAGACGAACTGAAGCAATTTCATAGGAACTACGCTATTGAATGTGGCTTTGGTGTCAAAATTAGAAGTTCATCAAAAGGAGAAGACAATGAGTTATGCTTCATTAAGTTAGTTTGCAATCGTGAAGAGAAGTGTCACTTCGCAATTCCTCCAGAATTAAAAAGTCTCCCAACACAGAGAAAATAATGTTATGCCAGAATTAGCGGTGTGAAAAAGGAAGGGCAGTGGTATATACGCAACGTTAACAATGTCCATAACCACGACCTTAGTCCAAAAAAGTCGAGGTTGATATGTGGAAACAAAAAAATAACCATGCAGGTCATGAGGACACTAGATATGAATGGTGAAGTTGGTGTGCTCATTAACAAGAGTTTCCAGTCATTAGTTTGTGAAGCAGGTGGCTTTGAAATTGTTCCATTTGTTGAGCGTGATGTCAGAAATTACATCGGAAAGCAACGCAAGAGATTATGCAAGGATGGTGATGCCCAGACTCTGATAACACACTTCTTAAACATGCGACAATTGAACCATGACTTCTTCTATGACATTGAGTTGGATTCAAATGATCGCATCTCAAACATTTTTTGGGTTGATGCGCGTAACCGTGCAGCATGCGAAGAATTTGGAGATGTGATATCATTCGACACAACTGATTTGACCAACAAGTATAACATGCCATTTGCACCATTTGTCGGTGTTAATCACCACGGGTAGTCAATATTATTAGGATGTGGATTCTTGTCATCAGAAGATACATCCACTTTTGTTTGGCTATTTCAGAGTTGGCGTCGATGCATGTCCAATCAGTCACCTGACGGAATTGTCACAGATCAATGCAAAGCTATGCAAAATGCAATTGAAATTATTTTTCCAAATACAAGACATAGATGGTGCCTTTGGCACATAATGAAAAAAATTCCCGAGAAGCTCCAAGGGTACTCCCAATACAAAGGAATTAAGTGTGAATTAAAGAAATTGGTATACGAAAGTGTGAATGTCATTGACTTTGAAAGTGGTTGGTCTCAATTCTTGATGAAATATGAATTAGAAAACAATGAATGGCTAGGAACATTATATGAAGATAGATCTAGATGGGTATCGGCGTACTTCAAGAGCAATTTTTGGGCTGAAATGTCAACCACACAGTGAAATGAGGGCCTAAATGCCTTCTTTGATGGATTTATCAATTCCAAAACCACATTGCATCAGTTTGTTGTGCAATATGATAATGCACTAAGACACAAAGTAAAAAAGGAATGTGAAGCTGACTTTGCGTCAATCAACACAACTATTTCTTGCGCAACTCATTCCTTGATAGAACGTCAGTTTCAACAAAATTACACAAATGCAAAGTTTGAGGAGATCCAAAACGAGTTTAGATCCAAAATGAATTGTGTAATAAAAAATGTAAATGTCAATGACTTTGTCTCCAATTACGTGATGCTGCAAGAGTGTTTGTAGATGGCGATTGTGCAAACAAGTACCATAAAGTTGTATACAATTGTCAAACTAAAACAATCAGTTGCACTTGCTTATTGTTTGAGTTTCACGGGATACTAGGCCTCCACTGTTTGGTAGTATTAGCCCAAGAAGAAGTCAGAACTGTACACTCAAGATACATAATACCTAGGTGCAGTAAATTGATTCGAAGGAGATACACTTCAATGAGAGCCACTTACAACACAAAAAGTGATGATTCGCAAATGCTCAAGTACCAAACACTGCGCAAAGAATTCTTTGAACTTGCAGATGTCACATGCGAGACTGAATCTAGGACTGAAATTTTGTTTAATCAAATGAAATCCTTACGCAACAGCACTGGATAGTGTTCTGCGGTTATGCAGAACCAAAGTAACTGCCCCACACTCGTTGGAACAATTAACACAACTATGTGGAGCCCCATTGCTGTGAAGAGAAATGGCCGCCCACGTGTATTAAAGATGAAATCAGTCGTCGAGAAGGTTGCCAAGAAAAAGAAGTTTGCCTAACAAAATTTAAAAACACACTACAATACTCATGTAAGTCATTTGTGCTTAATAACCGTTACCATTTTTTTAGTATGCCACCAACAACATTCAAATAATTTGTATCCACCTATGGATGCTCATGTCTGCAATTACAACAAACATTCTAATACTCAAGGAACAAATACACCTAAATGGGTTTGTTTACACAACATTTACTAGGTTCCACGGTAAATTATTACTTCCACTTCGTTGGCTGACTGTTCTTTAAATATGATGCAGAATTCAAGTGTTCTCAATTCAGGTTTCATGTCCTTATTAACCTCGCTTGAAACCAATGAGTTACACACTCAAATGTCTGCAACATCGTCGCAATTATGGTATAGTTATATAATATCAATTTTGTTAATTATTTACTCTATTACATCAACCACAACGTAACAAATTATATTCCTTTTTGCAGATTGTGAGTTGAATGGATAACAAATTTTTTGGTGTATAGGACGTTGTCATGATTGAAGTCTGATGACATTGACAAACACATTATAAGTTATGTGGTTGTTGTTTGTCAATGACATTTGATCATTTTTGCAATGAAAAAAAAACCAGAATTATGTATTTTGTGCAGTATTTGCTTTTCTTGGATTCAATATGTGTGTTGTTTATGAACATTTTTTGAACAGACAACATGTTAGTGCAAAACAGGATATGCAATTTTTATGATAGTCATTATTAAGGACAATTATCTTCTAACATTTCTGAACTTCATTGCTTTTTATTGTTAAATCACTCCATTGTGGTGCCACAATAATTCAGCCTATCATTCCTAAGTCATATGAACCACCTAAAAATGAGTTCCATAAATGTTTTTTTATAATACAATAACTGTCTTTTTCATATGTGCTTTATGTAAGAAGAACATGTCAAAAATTTCGTTGACCAACAAGAATTTTTTATTTTTGTTAAGATTTTAAATACATAAATTATTGATCTTAATAATGTAACAACAACTAAACAATGATTCTCAAGTCATATGAACCACCTACAAATGAGATCCATAAGTGATTTTTTACAATACAATGACTACCTTTTTCATATGTATTTTATGTACAAAGAACATGTCAAAAATTTTGTTGACCAACAAGAATTTTTTATTTTTTCTTAAAATTTTAAATACATAAATTCTTGATCTTAATACTGTAACAACAACTAAACAATGATTCTCAAGTCATATGAACCACCTACAAATGACTTCCATAAGTGTTTTTTTACAATACAATAATTGCCTTTTTCAAATGTACTTTATGTACAAAGAATGTGGCAAAAATTTCGTTGACCATCAAGACTTTTTTATTCAGTTTTTTTTAATTTGAAATACATCAATTGTTGATCTTAATATTGTAACAACAATTAAACAATCATTCCCAAGTCATATGAACCACCTACAAATGAGTTCCATAAGTGTTTTTTTACAATACCATATATAACTGCCTTTTTCATATGTACTTTATGTAGAAAGAACGTGGCAAAAATTTCGTTGACCACCAACACTTTTTTATTTAGTTTTTTTTTTTTAATTTGAAATACATCAATTGTTGATCTTAATACTATAACAACAATTAAACAATCATTCCCAAGTCATATGAACCACCTAAAAATGACTCCTATAAGTGTTTTTTTACAATACCGTAATTGTCTTTTTCATATGTATTTTATGTACAAAGAACAAAAATTTCGTTCACCAAGACTTTTTTATGTAGCTTTTTTTTAATTTGAAATACATCAATTGTTGATCTTAATATTGTAACAACAATTAAATAATCATTCCCAAGTCATATGAACAACCTAAAAATTACTTCGATAAATGTTTGTTACAATACCATAACTGCCTTTTTCATATGTACTTTGTGTACAAAGAACAAGTCAAAAATTTCGTTGTCCAAGACTTTTTTATTTTTTATTTTTTTAATTTGAAATACATCAATTGTTGATCTTAATACTGTAACAATAATTAAACAATCATAGCCTAGTCATATGAACCACCTAAAAATGACTTCCATAAGTGTCTTTTTACAATACAATAACTGTATTTTTCATATGTAATTTATGTACAAACAAGGTGGCAAAAATTTCGTTGACCACCAACACTTTATTTTTTAAATTTCAAATACATAAATTCTTTATCTTAATACTATAACAACAACTGAACAATGATTCCCAAGTCATGTGAAGCACCTAAAAATTACTTCCATAAGTGTCTTGTTACAATACAAATATCACTCACATCTCAACTAGAGCCTACTAATATCTCCCACAAGACATGTCTTCTTAAAATTCAATAAGTGTCTTTCTGAGATGTGGTTTCTGTACCACAGACTTACCAGATTTATTTGCTAAATAAATTCAGTACAAATCACCACAAAGACTTTCGAAAAGTCATTATTCATTAACTGCACCATAATAGTCAAAAACACAACAAAAGAAATTGTTCACAACTACATGTTTCATACATTTGAATTACAATTATACGTTCTTATAGTTACACAAATGAAAAGGATATTTCATTTCCATCAAACAAAACAAAATAGATAGATATTGCTGCAACTCCAACAACTATTTTGGTATCTTTTTCTTCTTTCGACTATAAACTGCAAACGGAGTTTGGATTACACAGCTTTTGAACCGTAACTGTGGATCATTCCTCATACGCACATACATATCGTTGTTGGTTACATCTTTGTCTTCTGCAGCTTCACTTGAACATGCGCTTTATTCAAATTAATAGGAGAAACAAATTCATCTTCAGTTCTTTTATTTTTCCTCTCACCAAAGTTGATTTCAACTTAGCAATCGCTCCACCAAGTTCACGAATATCTTGTTCTTACTGCTCAATTACACTCATAAGCTACTCCTTTTTTTTGGTTCCACCAGAGACACACTCTTTCCTCTTTCTTTTGTCACACTCACCATCACCTTTTGATAAAACTTCTTTCACAACTAACACACTTACTTCTTCCTTAGAAAGACAAAGATCATGCACAATCTGAAATTTAATTTCAAACAAACAACATCAATAAATTGCTAAAAGAACTTAAACCAAAAACATTGCACGAAAAAATAATAGAAAGTACCACATTATTTTTCAAACTACTTCTTATTGACACATCTCCAACTTTGTAATCAATCCAACGCAACAACCTTGGAAATTTGGATTGAATAATTGCACCTTTTCTCTTCACAAACAGAAAGTGATCAAAAGCCCATAGCTACATCATAAAATAATACAATTCATTTAAAACGAAGTTACTGATTCATAACAAAAACCCAAATGCTACAAAACATAAAATTCAAGAAAAACAAACTTACTTACCTGCAATAAATATACACATCCGACAACGTGGAAGTGCTTTCGATATAATTGCTTCTTCAAAACTACCAACCAAGTACTCATAAACCACACCACCCAGTTATATTTAACTAGATTAGTCAAATCATCTACAATTCTAAAAAGTGACACTAGTGCAGAATTCCCATTTTACCTCGCCTTATATGCCTCGGTTGGCCATGAACCGAAGCATATAATGGCGCGATGGCATTTTTGCAATTAGAGCCAAATTTTAGGCCTCAGTTCTCCAAATACCTGAAGCCAAAGAGGGGTATAGGCCCCGATTCGCTCAAAACCGGTGCCAAACAGTGGTATAGGCCTCGGTCCAGTAAGACCCGAAGCCAAAAAGTGGGTGGACGTTAGTTGTTTGGCCTCGATCCAAGGAGACCCGGTGCCAAAAGGGGGTCAATGGCTTTGGTTCCTCTAACAACCGAAGGCATAGGGTTTATTTAGGGTTCAAATATCGCGAACCCTTCTTCTTCCCCACACCAATGCCTCTGCAACTCCTTCCACTCTCTCTCTCTCTCTACTGCACCCACTGCCACCACACCCTCTGGCCACCGTCGACCTCTTCTGGCAAGTGCAACCACCACGCGAACGAGCCCTCTCCATTTCGTGTCTCTCTCTCTCTCGCTCTCTCTCTCGCGCGCTCTCACTCTCCGTTGCACCCACTGCCACCACACCCTCCAGCCACCTGCGACCACCTCCGGCCATTGCAACCACCACGCGAACGAGCCCCCTATGATGCACCTCCATTTCGCGTCTCTCTCGCGTGCTCTCTCTCGTGCCTCTCTCATCTCTCCCTTCCTCAGCTTCCTCCTCTGGCCACTAGCTTCCGCCTTGAGCCACTGTCGCGGCGTCGCCTCCGCCGGTGCACTTCCTTCTCAGTTTTTTTCCGGCAATTGTAGTACCGCCATTCCTCCAAGGTAAGTTTCTAACTCATTTTTATTTCATTTTCCATTTTGTATATATTATTTTTGAATTTCGATTATTGTAAGTCTTTCAATCATTATATATAGTTATATGATATATTTATCTATTTACTTATATCAAATCAATTTTATGTTTAGGTATTTGTCTAGTGTCACTGAAACTATGGGACTGAATGATGTATATGGGTTTGTAGACCCCCAACTCACTCATGAAGGCAACAAGTTTGATGACATCCAATCATATGTGACTGAATGCTTTCAACGCGGAAAAGAAATTTATTTTGTCCCTTATATTGCTGGGTAAGTCATTTTTGTTAACTTATGAATATAATCTATCATTTTAATGCATAACAATAAATTTATTTTCTTCTCAGACATC
>Ga0214545_1003535_pt1 | contig 29734 bp, 14 predicted proteins | sample CNSS4metaG_FD_160064 | JGI IMG/M metagenome (GOLD analysis project Ga0214545, IMG submission 160064) | Root nodule microbial communities from cowpea collected in UCLA plant growth center, Los Angeles, California, USA - CNSS4 | ecosystem: Host-associated > Plants > Roots > Nodule | place: USA...
CCCCAAGTGGGAGAATTGTTAGAATTATGGTGCTTGATTTAGTCCCACATCGCTTAGAATAGTGAGATGTGGTTCTCTATTTTACTATATAAGAGACTCTGTGTAAAGCTTTAAGATACACCAAAAAATACAAATACTTCCTAGTGTAGTCGTGGACGTAGGCATACACATTGTAGTCGAACCACGTTAAATTCTCTGTGTCTATTTTTCTCTCCTTTATTCTTTCCTTTATTGCCTTGTTCCTAACAGTTCACACCTATGATACTTAGTGCTAATAGGCAGAAGAGACACTTCAACTGCAAGCAACGATGTTGCAAACACCAACCTTTCAAAGGTTTTGCTAGTTAGGTGGTTAATTTTTACTTGGATAGCCACTGCCTATCATTTGTTTGTCAAGGTTATAACTATGTCTTAGAATTGATAATATTTTGTGGGCTAGTAGAAGAGATTTGTTCTTTGTTATAATAACTTATGTTTGTTTCGGTGACTCTTATTTTGTATGACCATGTTGTCACGTTTTTCTATCTCTCTCAACTAGTTGTGTATTTTTTGTAAAAGTGTTAGAGCATCCCTTAAGTGTTCTTTTATAATTTATTTATTCTTTGTAGATAAAAAAATAAAAAAAAAATAAAAAAATAATTATATTGTGTGAAAAAATGTATTTTTTTTCATATTATTTTGTAATGTTATTTTGATGATGATCATTAAAAAAAGTCATTCAATTAAAATAAAATGTACATTTTGTCAAAAATTTACATAGTTCAAAGATAGTTAATAATTTTTTTAATTTCAATAATTAATAGCATTAACAATAAAATATTAAAATTGAAATTTTTAACTAATTATTATTAAATGTGATATTGATAAATTAGTTGTCTATATTAATTAATAGTAAGTGAACAAGTAAGTAAAAAAGTGATGATGAATATTATAATCTTTTTTCAAGTTTTAAAATTTGATGGTTATTTAAGTTTTATCTATATGAAAACCAATTTTTTTAACGCTCATACTTTAAAACAATGAAAATACAAAATACTTTACTTAGTCCTAGGTATTATGTATCAATTGAAGAAACACTTTAGACACGTAACAACTCTTGAATGAACACTTTGAACACGTGACACACTTTGAACATGCACAACTCTTCAATTTATTCTTAAAAAATAAAAAAAATATTATTCAAACTTTAATAACATTTTTATGCTCTACAATAAAATTTAAAAGAATATCAGTACTTTCTTAACATAAGTTCATGTACTCTTTAATATTGAGAACGTCTTCTTTAGAAGTTTACTTTTGAAGAATAAATTGTAGATTAGACTAAAATTTAAGAAATTATTTTGAAATGCTACAATCTTCAAGTTTATTTATACTACATAATATATGCATTACAAAATAAGTTTTTACTTTTTCTAATAATAATAAAATTTTAATAATAAAAGTAAATATAAATTTTTTATAATAAAAGATAATTTTTATTTATTTTGTGAACAACTTTTAAGTGTTTACTTTTTCTAATAATAATAAAATTTTAATAATAAAAGTAAATATAAATTTTTTATAATAAAAGATAATTTTTATTTATTTTGTGAACAACTTTTTGTTATTAATAATTATTTTAAAAGATAATTAAATTTAAAAAGTTACCGGTGAAATTAGTAAGATAATTACAAATAAATTTACTACCAACGACTTATTTTTCAAACCACTCAACTTTATTCCTAGTAATGTTTTCTCAAAAATTTATCTTTCCTTTTAAAAACTATTTTCATAAAAACACTTCTATATTATAAAAAACAACAATAATATAATACTTTCTGTTGAAATTATTATACATTATAAAAAATATATAATTTAACTCAACCTACAATTATTTTGTTTTAAAAAACAATTATAAACTCAAACTAAAATATTAAAAAATAAAATAAATTAAATTAAATTCAGATTTATTAAAAGAATCCTTAGACTATATGTATTAATACTTTGTCATTTCAGTGTTACTAACACTCTAAAATACAATAATGGTTATTACATAAAAAAATTATTAAAATAAAAATGAAAAATAGAAACACAACATGGAAAATCACACTAAACATGCGATAAAAAATCATACCTTATGAAACAGCATCTAATAAAAAAATTTTAAATAAATACATAAAAAAGTACTTATTGTGTTCCCTATAAAAAAAAAAGCTAAAGGATAATTATCTTATCCACCCAATGATTTTCTGAATAAAAAATATGATAAATTTCGAGTTTAATATGTCACCAGTTAATATCATGAGTAATATCAAATAAAACTTGAAGTCACTTCTACCCAAATAGAACAATATGGCTTTTTTTTTTTAGTCTTTTTGACCGGTTATTTGTAAAAATAGGTTGTTTGAATTTTTTTTGAAAAACAGGGTTAAGTCGTTATGGGGGAGGACGACATTGAAGGTGAAGTCGTCCTCCCCTCGGTCGATTTTAATTTTTTTTTAAAAAAAAAAACAAAGTCGTTAGGCAGAAATACGATTTCTGGAAATGTGAAGATGAAGTCGTCGTTGGGGATGCCGGTTTTAACCAATACAATGATAAGGAGTGAAAAGAATGTTCTGTTATCACCACCTCTTAAGCAAATCAGCAGGTAGTGCCTGCTCGGGAAAAACCTAACTTTTATATATAACAGCTGACATTTCCATGGAAAATTTGTCAGGGAAAACTGTTTTCTCTAACACCCCTCCAGCATTGATGAGTGTGTGTTGAGCCAAGGCATTAATATGCATTGTGTCCTTGAAGTGTCGCTTCAAGAGCTTGTATATGGGATGAAGAATGCTTAACTGTATATGTGTATATGTGTGGCTATTATGAATGGTTCAATTACTCTATGGGAGTGTAACCTATGCAAGAGTCATAATTTTAAAATCAGAAATATAATGAAGCGAAACCGGCATCCCCAACGATGATTTCATCTTCACATTTCTAGAAATTGTATTTTCGCATGACGACTTTGTTATTTTAAAAAAAAATTTAAACCGGTCGAGGGGAGGACCACTTCATCTTCAATGTCATCCTTCCCCATAACGACTTAACCCTGTTTTCCAAAAAAAATTCAAATGACCCATTTTTACAAATAACTGGTCAAAAAGACCCAGAAATACAAAAAAGCCAGAACAATACAAAATGATTTAGTGTTTTACTAGAAGTATATGTTTTGAAAGATTTAATATTAACTTTTTTTGGTAATCTATTCATGTAGGATTTTTTGGTGATTTGAACCGACTCATAATCTATTTCAGTATTAGAATCTTCTCTCTTATGAATCATATTAACCCATTTATAGTCTAATTTGAACTTTTTTCACAAGACGAGCTCTTTTAAATGTCAAAAAGTGAAGAATTGTCTCGTAATTATTATAATATGAATCAAGTTGTTATAAGTCTTGCAAACTATTTACTACAAGAGTGACATCTTCCAAAAAAGATAGAACATCCAAAGAATTTGACTTCACTAGCACACTACCATTAAAACATCTAAATTATTAAAAGAAAAAGATTAATTCACAACAAGAGTATTATTAGATCGAACCACAACAACAGATTGTGATTGAGCAACAAGTGGCACCACAATATAGTCTATGATTTTTTTTATAGTAAAAAATGATAGAAAATAATAATTAAATGGAAATATTTTCTTCTCTGATAAAGAACAACAAGGTGGGAATTTATTACTAAATTTATTGAAAGGTACATTTCATTAATAAAAAGTTTAACAAAAACACGCACTTATTGAAAGCTATTAAATAAGCAACATCACATAAGAGAGTTTTCACAGTATTGTAACATGTCTTATGCCTTGAGATTTGGCTTTGGTTGTGGCTTTTGGAGAAAATTCTTAAACCATTGTGCAGAGAGTTTGGCATATCGCTTCAAATCATCATTTCTGTCCACATAGTTTAGTCCGAATCCAACTAAATAACCATTCTTCCATTCAAAATTATCTAACAACGACCATGCAAAATATCCTTGTACGTTCACACCATCCCTTATAAAGTTAACAAAAGAAATTTAAAATTAGATTTACAAATAATAATGATTAAAATATTTAAAAATAAGCAAAATCATTACCCGATTGCTGAGAGTAGATAATAAAGATGACGATAGTAATAATCGATTCGATAAATGTCAAGAAGAGCTTCCTCAAGTGTCTGTGGTTCATCATTCACATCGTTACCTCTACCTATGAATTTAAATCAATATACATCAGTATGCTAAAAGAAAATTCTTTAGACTATATTTCAAAGATAATCAAGATTGTTTGTTTTTGTATAATTACCATTTTCAGTTATATAAATCACTGGATTCTTGTAGGTTTCTTTGGTATAGAGCAACAAGTCTTTAATTCCTTTGGGACATACATATAACCAATCAGAAGCGGTCTGCAAATATAAATATGAAGTTATATAAAATAAAATAAAATAATAATAATAATAAGAACTTAAAATTTGACATAATCATATACATACCGGTGTACCGACCGGAATACCATTGCGGCCATCTGGTCAATGAAAACAAAAGTAAAATGAGATATAAAGAAATTGAATATATATATATATATAATTTACATAATTGAAAGATAGGGAAATTCTGACTTAGATAAACGACATTTGCATCAGTAGTATAACTAGGTTCGGCTTTAGATGTTGGACTAGGTTCAACTTTGGGTCGATTAGCTGCATACTTGCTTGTGTAATAGTTTAATCCAAGAAAATCAAGTGAACCAGCAAGAAGTGTTGATTCTTCTGCACTGAACTCTGGTAATCTTTTACCAACTAAGATACGCATGTTCTCTGGATATCTTCCTGATGTCAATGGCTCCATGTACCTGTAATCATTATTACATTCTCTTCAATATCTATATATAATCATTTCTCTAGAGAATGATGATATTCTGATGCAGAGTTAAACACTTACCATCCAAACATGAAGTCAAGTGCTCGCTTGGCGGCGGCTATGTCTTCTGCAGTATCTGAATATGGCTCGAACCAAGTAGAAATAAGTGTTATACCTATCTCTCCATTTTGATTTTCCTGTGGGTAAAGTGTTTCAAACGTTAATTTAGTGAAAGAGAAATACCCGAGTACTTGAACCCTCACAAATCTAATAAATATGAAGATTTAAAAGTTCTGACAAAAGAAAAAAAGAAACCTTGAATTGATTCCTGTACACATCTACAGCAGCTGCATGAGAAAGTAGTAGATTATGTGTAACTATATATGGTTCTGTTCCTGAATCACCGCCAAGGCAAGTTGAATTTTGCCATTCAGAGCATCGACCTGGTGCATGAATCCCCTCTGCATAACCATTATTACTATAAGACCATGGTTCATTCAGAGTAATCCAATGTTTCACCCTGTCTCCGAAGTATTTGAAACAAACTTTTGCGAAGTCTTTAAAATCATCCCTGAAATCAAAAATACAACAAAATTTATTTTTAAATGAGTAACTTATTAATACTAAATAACTCTTGTTGAATAAAAGATAAATTTTGAATAACTTACACAATCTGATGAGATAAGAAACCTCCGTACTCTTCTTGTAAGGCTTGGGGAGTATCCCAGTGAAACAGTGTGATATAGGGTTCTAGACCTGCCACGTTAATATGTAAAACATGATTATTGTCGTTTACTTAAGAAAATACTTTAAAATGTAAATTTTAATGAAGAAAAACAAGGAGAGGAAATCGTGGATATTCACCGTTGGCTATTAGATTATCGATGAGGTCATTGTAATAATCGATTCCTTCTTGGTTTACACCCTCCTCGTTGTCACCCACCTTTCCATCTATATATCAATGATTTTTAAGAAAATATTCAAATCACTAACAGTGAAAGTTCCAACACCAATAATAACAAATACAATAATATATAGTTCATCAACTTTGATCTCACTTGGTATTATTCTAGACCACGAGACGGAGAATCTGTATGCATCCAGATTCATATCCTTCATTATCTGAACATCTTCCTGTTATATATAAATACGAAACAACATAAAAATTTAATTAATTGTTTTGAAGGACAAAGATCAGTGACTACTCTATGTTAGGATCGTTAAGAATTTGGACTTTACCACGTAACGATGATATTCGTCAACTGCTACATCTCCATTGCTTCTATCATCTATCTTCTCTGCAAGTTATTACAAATGTTTTTCTTAAGTTTTAAATATATAATAATATAACTTCTAAAAATCTTTAAAACACATTCTTTTGTTTTTTAAATTATAATAAATAAAAATTGTTTTAGTTCAAATAGAATTTTTGTTATTTCCTTTAATTTTTCTCATACAATATCCAATTATACATTATAATTTTCCTCGTTTCTTGGCGTTTTTAGAATAGATATTCACAACAAACAATTAAAATAGAAATAAAATAAAATCAAAGAAAGTATTTTCCCTTCTCCTGATATAATGTTAGAATGTTAGAGATAGAAAGAGAGAAAAACCTGGATATCTATGGGTGAAGTTATCCCATACACTTGGTTTTCTTCCATATTCATATGCCGCACCTTCGTACTGTAGGTACATATTATGAACATTACAAAATCATGTGAGTTTAGGTTGAAATCTCAAAGGTTAACTTCTCATAAGAATAAGAAAAGTGATGTGATCTCTAATTTATATATTTAGAAACATTTACGTATGATAAATTTGAGTTACATGAAAGAAACATTTTGTTTGTACGATAAATAGAATAAAGTGTAACAAAAGCATATGTATGTTTTATGGAGTGCATATACCTGGTAAGCCGCGGACGCTGTCCCGAAAACGAAGCCCTCGGGAAAACTGCTTCGATTGAGTGACAGAGATTCCACAACCGATGCAGGATATTCCTCAGTACTTACTGCTGGTAATACGCTAACTGCTACAGTACCCAACACAATAAACTCATTACATGCCATGTTCAGTTATTACCACACTCTGATTCTGCTTAATGCAGTACTGATACAGTAAAACAATATTTTATGTTATAGATAATAAACATTTCGAAGATACTGAAATTATTTCTAGTAGACTTCCAACAACATACCACATATAGACAGTAAGATTGACATTCATTTTTGATATCCGAGGTATGAAATTAAAACTAAGACGTTAAAAGAAACATGCAAATGTTGAGTGATTAAAGAAGTGATGAAGAGTAAAATACTAGGTTTCTCCAGAGAGCGTTTTGCAATAGTAGCATCAGCAGGTGAGGTCTTAGTGCCAGCAACAGCAGCACCACCGATGAGGGCAGTGCCGAGGGCCAATCTCCGAGAGAGAAGGCTGAGAGTGGTGGGATCACTGTCTTGGACATCCTGGTTCTGTGCCTTGCAAACAATGTGGTTTGGTTTGGTGCTCTTCATTTCCCGGTGTGGCCAAGCTCTGACCGGGGTGCTTAGGGCACGGAGCTGCATGAAAGCTTGTGTGTTAGCCATTCTCTTCAAAATACAAATTGTTCACATCTTTGGCCTCTGAATGAGCCGCTATATATAGAGTTTATCACATGCAGCAGAATCCTGTACAGCGATTCAAAAAATTGTAAAATTGTGTTGCCGTGTAGACTGATATCTGTGCCGTTCACGTGTTTTCAAGGTTTAGGTTTTTGCACCGTCCACGTGGGTATTTTTTGAAAATATTTCCAAAATAGATAAATAAGATTATCTAGCTCCATATATCCTTTTACCTTGTAAGTTGTAACGCTGTCGAGGGATTTATGTCGCTTATTACCAAATACAAGTCTAAAATAAAGGTTACAAGCTCTGTATGATATAATAGAAGGGAAATGATTTTTTAATAACAAATGATTTTTTATTTTTTTTATTTTTAAATTAATTAAAAAATATCACCAAAAATAATAAAAAAATTGTCAAAATTTAATTATTAATATATAGTTGTTCATAATAGAATTATTATGAAGTTAACCTATAAAACTAAATCGGACCTCACATAACATCGCCGATCAACATATAGAGATTTTTCTTTATTAACAATATATATATATATATATATATATATATATATATATATATATGAATCTTTAATATTATTGTTGATAGAAAAAAGTTTTTTAGATGCACGAACAACTTTGATTTTTTTTCCTTAAATTTCAGAATGGACACTGATATGTTAAAGTCAATGTTTGGGTTTTTGCACCGTTCACGTGGGTATTTTTAATAAACTATTACAAATACAGATGAATAAGTCTTATGGTTTGCACGATTTCATTATGAACAATAAATATTTTTTTCCTTATTATTATTAACAAGTCGTGACAAGGATAGGATCATAGAATCGAAATCGTTTTTATCAAAGACAGTTTTGTTTTTATTTATTTTTAAATAAAAGTTCTCAAATGACAACTTTAATTTAAGTGAGTCACCATGTGACTATTTCATTTTTTTAATGGGAAAGTAATATTTATTTTTTTATGTAATTTACTAATTTTATTTTTCAATCAGAGAGTTAAATTTTGTAATTATAAGGTTGTCCATTTTATATTTTTATTATAATATTTAGTTTTTCATATTTTAAGAAGATCTTAATTATTTTAGAAGATAATTTTTTTATATGAAACAAATATTTAAATTAATTATAGTAAATATATAAATTGAGAGTCATGTGTCTTATAAGCGTGTTAACATATTCTTCTAAATTACAATATGTATAGAGGGACATGAAAACGCATTTAATACTTGGATAAATAAGTATTGATTAAAACATAAGATTTATAAAATACAAAAAGATCATTAGTTAGCTATCGCTTGATAGTCTTGTATGATTTAGGCAAATAGAATCAATTTAGAGTAGATTAAGCCAAATTTAATAGGAAATTAAAATAAAAAATTAATTAAATTTAGTGTACTTATAATAAAATAATTATATATATATATATATATATATATATATATATAAATTTACAAAAAGTTACTAAGAAAAAGATTTAATAAATAAAATTGCATCTTGTCATATTCTATACCTTTATTTATTTTCGAAATAATAAATTTAGGACTTATTTCAATTTTAAAGTTGAAATACAAGATAGTTATATAAATAACTTACTACATCTCCTTAAATTTATGATACAGGATAATAAAGACACAATATCTTATACAAATTTGTTAGTTATATTTAGTATTAAAACATATATGGATTTGATTTTAAATTTTTTTATCAAGTTTAAATAATTGAAACTAAATTAAATTCACAATGATCATAAATTAAAAAAAAAAGATTAAAATTAAATCCAGATCCATGTTTTGTAAGAAACCAGTTTGAATTTTACAGATCTAAAAGTACCTTTATATTATTTTTAATTAAAATATCTTTAGAGCTTTTACTTTAGTATAAATTCAAATAAGACCCGTACTCTTATTAATCTTTTATATATTTTAAGATAAAAAAAAACATTTATTTTCATTTTAGAATTCATTATCTTATTTAAGATCTAAAGTTTTAAATATTATATTATATCTGTATATTTCAATTGGAAAAATTTACAAGTGAAAATCCTAATCTAATAATTCTATATAAGAATCTTAAACAATTTTTTTTTTCGAAATTACCCAAGCTCAAAAAAATTTAAAATTTCATCATGACAGTCCAAAAGTGGAGATCGGAGACTGAGATCCGATCCTCGATATGGGAAAATACATTTTTTATATGTGACACTCTGTCTAAATAAGAAGAGGATAATATTCACTAGTTACGTGGTCAAATATTCCAAAACGATTTTTCTATTTGTCATTTATTTTCATAAACAATATTTAAGTCTTGTTATTAATACACCAAGAGAATCAATATTAGTCAGTATTACTTTTTCCAAATAGGCTTATGAAAACAGAGAATTTTTAAGGCTATGTTAACATTTCAAAATTTATCACATGAAAATTTTATTAAAAAAAAAAAACATACGAGACAACATTAAATCTATGATAAAAGGTAATACCTCATAAAATATAGGCCAACACCTATTATTATGATAAATATTTTAAATAAATACAAAGAAAAATTACTTATAATTTCCTATGAAGAAAATAAAAATAAAATAACTAATTTATCCATATAATTATTTTCTTAACAAAGAACATTAGAAATTTCAAACTTTATATATCACTCGTTAATATAATAGTAATATAAAATATGTGAAATCTGAAATCGCTTACCACAATGAAACTCATTAGTCTAAAACTCATTGGTTTGTAAAAGTATAATTTTTGATGTTTGAATATTAAATTTCTTTGATGATTTATTCCTGCGGTGTTTTTAGGTAGTATAAACGGACTCATCATCGGTTTGAGTATTAGAATGTTTCTCTTCCTTAATTATCATAATTGATAGAATTGTTTCAAAATTATTTTGAATTAAGTTATTTTAAGTCTTGCAAACTATTTACAATGAGAGTGACATCTTTCAGAATAGATAAAATATTTAAGAAATGAGACACTATTAACACATTACCATTAGAAACATATAGATTATTAATATAAAAATATTCATTCACAACATCAATATTATCACGGAATACGAGAGATTGTAACTTAACAACAAGAGATACCACGTAAATCTATATTTTTTCTTGTAGTGAAAAATGATAGATAATAAATGGAAATGTTTTCTTCGATAAAGAACGATAATTTATTAGTAAATTTATTGAAAGGTAGATTTCATTAATAAAAAGTTTAACAAAAACACACACTTATTGAAAGTTATTAAATAAGCAACATCACGTAAGAGAGTTTTCACAGTAACTTATGTCTGCAAGATGCCCTTGAGATTCGTCTTTGGTCGAAGAAAATCCTTAAACCACTGTGCAGAGAGTTTGGCATATCGCTTCAAACCATGATTTCTGTCCACATAGTTTAGTCCGAATCCAACTAAATAACCATTCTTCCATTCAAAATTGTCTAACAACGACCACGCAAAATATCCTTTTACGTTTACTCCCTCACTACTCAAACAAAACAAATTCAAATTAGACTTCAAATTATTTTTTAAAATATGTAAAAAAAAAATCATTACCTCATTGCTGAAAGTAGATAATAGAGATGACGATAATAGTAATCGATTCTATAAATATCTAGCAGAGCTTCCTCAAGTGTTTGTGTTTCATTGTTGACATCATTTCCCCTACCTATAAATTAAAAGCAATATATATCAATGTGTTATAAAAGAAAAATTACATGTAAAATTACGAACTTCATATTGAAGTTGTCAAAATATAACATCACAAAGATAATTACCATTTTCAGTTATGTAAATCAAGGGATTGTTTTACTTTTCTTTGACGTAGAGCAACAACTCTTTAAATCCTTTGGGGCATACAAATAACCAATCAGAAGCAGTCTGCAAATAAAAATATGAATATGAACTTATATGAAATAATTAAAAAAAAAAAGAATAATAATAATATTATGAACTTAAAATTTGACATGATCATATATACATACCGGTGTACCGACAGGAATTCCATTGCGTTCAGCTGGCCAATGAAAACAAAAATAAAATGTGATATTACGATATTGGACATGCACGGTTAAAAATTCTCATATCATATAGCATTTTTCTAGCATATTTGTTAAAAAATTTACAAGAAATTTTTTTTTTTGTCATTTTTTCTAAAAATTTTAATTAGCAGATAATTTCTTCGTAGGTAATCATTTCCTACAAAATTATAAATTTGTAAATATTTTCTATAAAATTTGTTGCGAAAAGTGTTTTATACAAAATATTTTATAAGAAAATTGGTAGCAATTTTCTACAAATTCTTTTTCTTAACAAAATTTGTAAGTATTTTTTACGAAAAAATTTTTTAAAATAAAATTAACAGAAAATATGAATTTTTTTAGTAATGATATATAATTTAAATAATTGATAGTTAGATTTTTGCTCACTTAAATAATTGACATTGGCATCTGTCTCATAACTAGGTTTGAGATTGGATGCAGCTTGATCAGCAGCATAATTAGTGGTGTAATAGTTTAATCCAAGAAAATCAAATGAACCCGCTACAAGTCTTGATTCTTCTTCGCTAAATTCTGGCAATCTTTTTCCAACTAAAGAACGCATGCTCTCTGGATACCTTCCTGATGTCAATGGTTCCATGTACCTATTATCATTGTTACAAATCAAAATATTAAATTTCATTGTTTTTTTCCTTTTCTAAACTAGGTATAACTCCTTAGTAATCTAATATATGTGGCCTACACAAACATAGTACAGTTCAAATTCAAAAACACATTTATTTAGAAAGTGATGATATGTTCTTATATAGAGTTGAACACCAGTCCAGATTCTCTGTTCTGTTCGATTTTTTAGTATTATTTTTTACTGAACATTACAAATACACAGCATAAAAACAATATAAAAAAATTGAACAGAGAATTCAAATTCGTTAAGTACTTACCATCCAAACAAGAAGTCAAGTGCTCGTTGGACAGCTCTTTTATCAGCTTCGGAATTTGAATATGGCTCAAACCAACGAGAAATAAGAGTTATGCCAATCACACCCTTTTGATCATCCTGGGTAAAGTGTTTCCAACGTTAACTTAGTAAAATAGTAGTACCAAGTACTTCAATCCTCGTACCAATTAATGTCCAAATATGTAATAAAATATTAAGATTAATATTAAAATAACCTTGTAGATATTCTTGTAAACATCCACAGCTGCTGCATGAGCAAGTAGTAGATGATGTGTAACAATATAAGGTTCTGTTCCTGAATCACCACCCAGACAAGTTGAATCTAGCGACTCAGAACATCGACCTGGTGCAAAGGTTCCAACTGCATAACCTTCCCTACTATAAGCCCATGGTTCATTTAGAGTAATCCAATATTTCACTCTGTCTCCAAAGTATTTGAAACAAATGTCTGCGTAGTTTCGAAAATCATCTCTGAAAATCAAGAATACAATACATTCATTTTTTAAATCAACAATAAGAATTAAATTTAACAGATTGAAAAACAAACACCTCTCGTTTGTTACATATAATTTTAATATTGTTGATAAATGTTTGTTGTGTTGATGGATATATGATTATAATTTGACATGATCAAATATCTACATTATATAGGATTCCACAATGCTGATAAAAAAAATATAGAATTCCACAATAAACTTTTCTCGACAATTGTTTTATTGACGAATTTTTGTTTGATGATATTTTTGCAAAAGAAAAAAAATAATTACTAACATAAATTTATCATTATCGATGAACTTTGAACACTACTAATACCATTTTCTTTTAGTGATAAGATCAAACCTTCGGTGACAACTACATAAATTTTACACTAGTATTTTAAAATTGAAACGTTGTGCACTATTCAAACTCAACATGGTTTAACTTTGTTTTGGTTTATTTTCATAACATTGAAATAATAATTATCCTCTTTACATTTACAGAACTATATTTGTAACGTTTCTAAATAATATTGCATTTATGATAATACATCATTTAATTTTTTCTTATATTAACTTTGATGAGCGATATAAGAAATGATATAAAAAAAAGTGCACAAAGAGATATAAATCATATATTTCAATTTGTTTCATGTCATTATATAAATAAAAAATAAAAAAGTATACTTTAGTTATCATTACTAAAAATTTTCATATTACATGTGATTTTTTCTTGTTATTTATTTAAGAATATTAACTTGACATATAATTTTTTCGTGAATAATTATTTTCTACAAAATTATAAAATTTGTAAGTATTTATCGTAAAACTTGTTGTGAGAAATATTTTTATATAAAATATTTTGCAAAAAAAGTGATAGTAATTTTCTGCAAAATTATTTTTATAACTAAATTTATAATTATTTTCTAAAAACAATTTGACAAGAAATAATAAATTTTTAGTAGTGAATGATGTATTTGATAAAAGGTTAACCAACTGGGCTGATTGAGTTTAAAAAAGCGTCACCACAATTTATCTATTTTCTTAAAAGATGACATTACAAAAATAATTACATACAGATAAAAATATATATTATTCTACTTAAAACATATTTATCTCGTATATATATTTGTAATTATGATATTACGAAGTTGAATAGAAAATAAATTTTGTATAACTTACACAACGCGAGGATTTAAGAACCCTCCATATTCTTCTTCCAAAGCTTGGGGAAAATCCCAGTGAAAAAGTGTCACATATGGTTCTAGACCTGCAACATTAATATTTCAAATATGACTATTATTACTTAAAAATCTATCATAAACTGTGAACTTTTCAATTGAGAAAAAACAAGAGATGAAACCGTTGGCTATTAGATGATCGATAAGCTTGTTATAATACTCTATTCCCTCTTTGTTTACACCCTCTTCGTTTTCACCGGGCTTTCCGTCTATATATCAACCATTTTTATAAAAAAATTGAAATCGTTATTAGTAATAAAAGATATCCAACTACAATAATCACAAAAATAATAAATTGTTAATCAACTTTGATCAATCTCACTTGGTAGGATTCTAGACCAAGAGATGGAGAATCTGTATGCATCCAGATTCATATCCTTCATTATCTTAATATCTTCCTGTTATATAAACACAAATTTTAATTCATTATTTTGAAAAAGAAAGATAATTGACTTATTCATTCTCCTATATGTCATCGTTAAGAATTTGGACATTACCTCATAGCGATGATATTCGTCAACTGCTACATCTCCATTGCTTCTATCGTTTATTTTCTCTGACAGTTATGACACATTTATAATCAGACTATTATGCACTCTTTTTCTGTAGTTTCAAATATGATACAGTGTTATTCAAACCTGGATATTTATGGGTGAAGTTATCCCATACACTAGGTTTTCTTCCATATTCAAAGGCCGCTCCTTCGTTACTGTTGGTACATATTACGAACAATACAAAACCACGTGAGTTTAGGTTGAAATCTCAAAGGTTAAATTCCTCATAAGAAAAAGAAAAGTGATGTGATGTTTAATTTATATATTTAGAAACATTTACGTATCATAAATTTGAGTTACATAAAATAAACATTTGCTATGTGTGAGAAATAGAATAAACTGCAACAAAAGCATTTGTATGTTTGATTGAGTGCATATACCTGATAAGCCGCTGATGCTGTCCCGAAAACGAAGCCCTCGGGAAAACTGGTTCGATTGAGAGAAAGAGCTTCCACAACCGATGCAGGATATTCCTCATAACTTATTGCTGGTAATGTGGTAACTGCTGCAGTACCCAACACAATAAACTCGTTACAAGTGAAAAGAAACATGGAAATAGTTGATTGGTTAGAGAAGTGAAATACGAGGTTTCTGGAGAGAGAGTTGTGCATCAGCAGCACGAGCAGGTGAGGGCTTAGTGGCGGAAGCAGCAGCACCACCGATGAGTGCAGTGCCGAGGGCCAATCTCCGAGAGAGAAGGCTAAGGTTGGTGACATCACTGTCTTGGACATCCTCGTTCTGTGCCTTGCAAACAATGTGGTTTGGTTTGGTTGTCCCCACTTCCCATTTTGGCGAAACCCTAACAGGAATGGTTAGGGCACGGAGCTGCAAGAAAGTTTGTGTGGAAGTCATTCTCCTCAAAGAATACAAATTGTTCACAATCTTTGGCCTCTGAATGAGGCACTATATATAGAGCCTAGTCACATGCAGAAGAATCCTTTACAGCTATTAAAAGCTTCTGTTCCCGTGGAGACTTATCTCTGGTACGTTCAAGTCTACAGTTTCTGAAAACTTATGATAGGAAATTTCACTAGTTTTAAATATTTAAATACATTTTGAATTGATTCAATTTTAAATTGTTTTATTTTTTTTAAATACTTTTTTTGAATGAAATAATTTAAATTTATTGAATTTTTTTAATAAAATACTTCAATCACCATCAAATAATGTTAAAAAATTATTTAAATGTTAAATTGTTTAAAAATTGAAAATTGAAAAATATTAAAATTGTTATATTTTTTTCAGTGACACAATTATTTTAACTGGTATTTGTAAATTTTTTTTCTCTCTTGATGTTAATTCATATGGTTTTGAGTTGATATTGAACACCCTTATTTAAGTTGGCATTAATTAATGTTAGTTTTATGATGTTGATAGTTTGAAATTTTTTTACCAACCTTTTTTTCTCAACGTGGACAAACTTTTATGCAACTTGATAAAAAGAAATATCTCAATTACTGTTGGTTGAAAGGTTTCAAGTAAATAAAATCTAATGAACTATTGACAAAAATAACATTCCCGTTTATAATAAAAAAAATCATTATAAATATTGAGAAAACCATGATAAAAAAAATTATAGATATTGACAAAATATAATCATAATATTAATAGAATTTAAATAAAAAATAATAATTTAGAAAATGGTCTTTCTAATGTTAAACTTTTAACTAATATTAATTAAAAATAATAGTGTTCTTGAAAAATATTCGAACAACTTAAATAACGAAAATACCATTCACTATAAAAAAAAATCCAAGTCGAAATAAGTCAAAAATTAAAATCTCAATTATGTATTAATCTTAGTCAAATTTCTTATTTTCAAAACTAAATTTGAATTAAAAAAAAAAAAGTAGAAAGAGTAAAATGTGAGTTAAAAACTATAAAATAATTCAAATTTTTACTTTCTATGTAAATTTTGAAATTCTCTAACCTTAATTAACGGGGTTACTTTAATAAAATATTAAAAAATTTAATTTCTTTTAAAATTTCGTATTTAAATAACACATTTTACTATAAAGTATTTAAAATTTTAAAAATAATAAATTAGTCTGTTAAAATTGTCTATGCAAATATACAAATACACCGATAGGACTTGTGCACGGTTCACGTGGGTACTTTTAGCAAAAAGTTAAAATATATACGCATTTTCAGGGTTTTTGCATGGTTCACGTGGGTATGTTTTCAAAATGAAAAATTATGTTTTGAAAAAGAATTTTTGGACAGATTTGACAAATTTTATAAATAAAATTAAAATATATATTTTTTCTATTATTTAAATTAAAATGAAGTAATAAAATTGTTTTTTTTTTACTCAAATTGATATGTTGTCAAAGTTTGTTAAAAAAAAGTATCATTTTCCTTGAAAATATTATGCATTAAATTTCATTATGGGTCATTTTGATATATTTTTATTAAGAAATGATAAGATGATCATAGAATAAAAATCGTTTTCACTAATTTTTTTTTAAGAAAATAGAAGTGTTCATATATGACAACCTTAATAAGTGAAGTATGCATGTGACAGTCTCCTTTATTTAAAATAATATTATATTAAACTCTTAATGTTATACTAAAAAAACACATTCAAATAATTTAAAATTATATAATATTAAACTCTTACTGTTATACAAAAAACACATTCAAATATATTTAGTTATAATATTATTATAATTAAAGTTTAAAATAATTATGATGTAATTATATATAATTAATATATATTATTTTTATAATACAATGGCTTAAGATTTTTGGTGAAATAATTTTTGTGTGTGTGAAGCATATATCTATTTCTAAATAAAGAAGTTTTTCATTCTTTACACTTTCTTTATATCAAAATAATTATTAAATATATATTAATGAAGAGCAAAGAGAGAGTATTTGTATAAGATTTATTAATGATTCCCTACTAAATAAAATTAAGTATACTTGTTATCTATATAATTTAAACAATATTTAAAATAGTATCTGTCTAATACAGTAAAGAAAATTGTTAAATAATATTAATTTTAATGATAAAAATAATTAATCTGATTAACCTCGATATAAATTTATAAACTAAAAATTATTATTAAATAAAATAATTTTTATTAAAAATAAAAAATCATAATTTATTTTTTAAATTAATAATTAAAATATTTTTTATTATGAATTGATATTAAATTAATCGTTAATATTAATTATTTGATTAAGAAAAGTTGGTTTCTAATTAAAAATTAAATTTTAAATATATATTTTTTGTTATTATTTATGAATTTTCTTGTTAATGTGAAGATACAAATCAAAATATAAGTTGGAAAATTAATATTGAAGAGAAGTAACCCGAACAGTTTGTCTTCCGCCAAAATTTTCAACAGCACACTTTCACTGTGTTTGTCTCGTTATGAAAAAATTTTCCAACAACACATTTTTAGTTTGCTTTTCTCCTTATGCCACAATTTTCAAACATGAATAGTGAAAAAAATAAAATAATGATAATAAAAGAAATCAAAGAATGATACGAATAATTTAGCTCTTTATATTTTAGGAAATAGTTACCTTTTTTAGATGATAAATTTCAAATAATTATTTTAAGCTTAAGCTCCGTAGAGTTTTTTTGTTTGTTTGTTTTTTTTAATAAAATTGAAATTAGTTATGTTAAATATTTAAATTAAAGTGAATAATTTTTCTTTATCAGAAATAAAATAAAATCTTAAACATTGTTTACTTGTCCTACAAACTTTTTTTTACTAAAGTTATTTATAAAAATTTGTCCAAATTTTTTTTTACAATATATAAAAACAAATATATTGAATTAGAATAGTTAAATTATTCTAACTTGTGTACAAAATAAAATTTTATATAGAAATGTAAAAAAAAATGAAATGCTCCGAAATTATCACTTCCTCTACATAAGTCCAAACTAAATTATAATATTTACAAGCTTAAAGACATAAATCCTCAATTAGAACATTGCTTAAAACAATCTATAATCTATATCAGTTTTAAAGTGAGTATATTTTTTTATCTAAAACATTTAAAACCCTTTAGGAACAGTTCCTTATTTTCTTTATCAGCAAGAACACATATATTAATAAGAGGTAATTGGGTTACCTCAATCCATAAACAATAATAAAAAATAAAAAAAATAAAAAAATAAACTATGACTTTTCTTCATCATTCTTCACATAGTTTTACATAGAATAGTAACTCACAATCATCACAAAAGAAAAGACATAAAGATTACAAGTAAGAAACAGATCTTTCATGATTATGCTTTGAATACAAAACTTAAGCGTCCTTCCCCAATAGCATCAATTATCCTTCAAAATATGAAGCCACAAATACACACAAAGACAATGCAAAGAACTAATTTCACAAGACTTTTGATGTAAACCAAACCAAGGCTACAAATAACAATGAATGGAATCCACATGCAACAATCACAGAAGCTATATCATGATGAGCCAAAAGATGATAAACCACTCCCAAAAAAAATGAAACTTTGAGATTGCAAGGAGGAGGCATGCATGTAATTGGACTCAAACACTAGTCAGAATAAGAGAATGTTGTTGATGAATACTTATTGGTGATCCAAGCCCATGCTTTAGTTTGAGCCAACATAAAAACTTCCTCCATATCTATTAATGTATTTTTAAATATAATATCATTTCTATGTGACCAAATACCCTAAATAATAGTCATCCACATACAACTCCATAAGTTACTTCATTTGGTATGAAGACCTAAGAATTTAAATTGACTAAAATGAATTTGAGCACTTTTCTGTTTTCACATGTTTCTTCATCTGTAGTGAAGTTCCCTTTTCTGTTAAATTTTTCTTGGGATTCTTATTAAACATATATGAAGAAGAGTGCCAAAGGTTGGAGATGTTCTAAATTTCTAATATTTGGCTTCTGCAAACTAGCAAAATCAGATCTTTAGCATGATTTGATGTAAAAGTTTTCATTTTCTTTGTGATCAATGACAGTGTTGTATATACAGCAATGTGTCATGTGAGGGTAGGCATAATATTCACCTTCTTCTAAACTCCAATATCTATACAGAAAAATTAGATCTTTAGATTAATTTGATGTAAAAGTTTTCATTTTATGTCATAAATAACACTGTTGTCATGTGAGGGTAGGCATAATATTCACCTTTTTCTAAACTCTAATGACTACTTTGACTTCCAATAATATTTTACATATATTTAAATACAAATTTTAACCTTTTTAAATGATTAAAATACCTTTAAATATGAGTTGTCAGTGGAAAAAACAAAAATTTTAACTCTAATATGTATCCAGCAAAATTTGATTTTTAGCTTAATTTGATGTGAAAGTTGTCATTTTCTTACAGCAATGTGTCATGTGTGGGTAGACATAATAAACTCCAATATGTAAAATGGAGAGAGTCATGAAAATACTTTCAAGGGAAATTACCCTTCTTTACACTCACTCATTACTTATTTTAATAATATAATAATTTATATTGATATTTTAAATTGAAATATTAATATTTTAGATTGTATAATGAATGTATTTTATTTATATAGGTTTCAAAACCTTTCTAGTTTTAATTGAATAATATTTATATAATTAAAGTCCTAAGTAATAGAATTGACAGTGTAGGATTATACGATACGTAAGATAAAAAAAATTAATAAAATTGATTATATTAAAATTAATATAAATTTAATAACATTTATCTTTTCTTATCAATTATTTTATACAAATTCCTTTCCCATAAAAAATAAGTCTCTATCTAAGACAAAGGATTTCTCCTGCAAAGAGTTATGTTTTATATCAGTCCAACTTTCTTTTTTAACAAAAAAAATGTTATTCATAACTATATATATATATATATATATATATATATATATATATATATATATATATTTTTTACGGATAATAAACTGCAATTTACTATCATAATTATATCATTTTAAAGTAAAGTGTATGTAAACTATAGCTAATGGAATATATTGAACATATTAGAAATCTTAAAAATTATAAATTAATTTAAAATTTAGTAGTAAAATATGATTAATTTAGTTTATGTTATCTTAAGTTAATTTTAAATATTGACAATAGATTAGTATTTTTATTATTTAAAATTTAATAATAGGTAATTTCAATATTATTAACTAATTAGCATTTAAATTTATTATTAATTTTTTTTTTACATATTATAGACTTTAGGGGAAAAGTTTGTATAAGGTGCCACAAATTTTGGCAGGTTATCAATGCTCCTACATTATAGTGGGGACTTTCTCATTAACAAGGCAATTAATATCTAACTATCCAATTTCATTTAATCTCGTCTTTAAATATAACCCACTTTACTTGTGAAAGATATACTTTTCTCTGAAAGAAATTTGCATTGCATACAATATTTAAGAAAGATGAGAAACTCCAAAATTCTAAATAGTCTAGAATAAAATTATAAATAAAACCTAATTATAGTAAGAGAATTAAACTAATTGAGAGAACTATTTCTTTTAACTTAACTGATTTTGACCTCAAATATTAGTATTAAAGAAATTGAAATCTTTTCAAAAACAAAAATGAATTGAAATATATTAAGATAAAATTCAATAACTGAAAATAGGCATGATCTAATCTTGAAAGAAGTGGAAATTAGAGTAAGAAACTTATAACGACAAAAGAGATATTATAATGATTTGGAAAAAACTTATTAAAAACAATAAGAAGAATTAAAAAAAGAAAAATGGAATAAGAAAGGAAGTGGTTTAGAAGATGAACTTTACACATAATAGTCAAAGTCAACACATGACTATAAAAGAAATAAAAAATCTGCATGCATCCAGATTCATACATATCTATGAATAAGTGGATAAGGTAATGTATTCATAAAAAATAAAATATATTTTCTTTTGATAAACATGTACATGTGCCATGCCAGGGCAATTGTTGCTGTTGAGAAAGTTCCTCCGTCACACACGGCTTCTCCGGAGGTATCGAATTTTCCTATAACTCAACCAGGGTTTCCACATGCATAAGGTTACATCTAAGGAAAATTATGTAATAAAAATATTTTGTATGGATATTATTTTTTTTATATATATCATGTATAATGTTAAAAATAAACTTTAAGTTTAATTTAAAGCTCAATATACATTAGATAGACTCTAATCTGACTGATATTATGTTAGAAATAGATTTTAAATCTAATTCAACCTCATAAAATCGATTTCTAGAGTGAGATTTATATTCAACTTATACATTATGAATTGATAATCGATGTAGGACTTCCAACATAATATATCTAAAGATATTAATTATCTTATTCATTATCTAGCACTCATATATTTTGTAACTATAAAGGAAAAGACTAACAAATTTAAAACTGCATTGAATTAAAACTCCATTACCAAAAAAAATCAATTAAAACTTTTAAACAAACAAATCATACAAAAAAATACACAAAATCACAAATACACATTAGAACAAGTCCTCATGAACCATTACACACTTGAAGCACAATCACCACCATAACCACATAATGCAGCACAATGTCAAATCCCAACAATCCACACAATAGATATATCTATTTAATTTTTTATTATCCATCCAAACATATTTGAAATTAAAAAAAAAATGCCACCAAAGCACATATTAAAAATATGGCTAAACGCCTTCAAGATTTAATGGTGAACTGACGATATATGTGTCAAAAAGTTAAAATTGAAAATTATTGATTTTTTTTTTAATTTTCCTATTTTTCGTACATATATTATATATCTTACTTAGTATTTTATACTGAGAAATTAGAACATTGATCTAATCTACTGACATATAACTCATTTTAAAGATTCAAATATGATGGATAAGAATAAATAAAATGGGTATGTTTCTTCTTTAATAAAAAAAAAAAAAACAATCAGGCATGAAATTATTATTAAAAAGATTGAAATGTAGATTCCATTAATAAAAAGTTTAACAGCACACACACAAACACTTATTGAAATTTATTAAATGAGAAACATGACATAAGAGAGTTTTCACATTATTGTAACATGTGTTTGCTAGAGATGCTATTATCCTTTGAGACTTGGCTTTTGCTGTGGCTTTTGAAGAAAAGTCTGAAACCATTTTCCTGAGAGTTTGGCACGTCGCTTCAAATTATCATTTCTGTCCACATGGTATAACCCGAATCCAACTAAATAACCATTCTTCCATTCAAAATTGTCAAAGAGTGACCATGCAAAATATCCTTTTACGTTCACGTCCTCCCTATTCAATCAAACACTTTCAAATTAGACTCAAACTTATTTTTACAATATGTGAAAAATAAATTCATTACCTTATTGCCGAAAGTAGATAATAGAGATGACGATAATAATAATCGATTCTATAAGTATCTAGCAGAGCATCTTCAAGTGTTTCTTCATTGATATCATTACCCCTACCTATAAATCAAAACCAATATATATCAATATTAAAATTACAAAATTCATATATTCAGGTTCCATATCTTGAAATAATTACCATTTTCAGTTATGTAAATCAAGGGATTGTGGTACTTTTCTTTCACATAGAGCAACAACTCTTTAAATCCTTTGGGGCACACAAATAACCAGCTAGAACCGGTCTGCAAATATAAATATGAATATAAAGTTAAAAAAAACAAATAAAATAATAATATGAAGTTAAAATTTGGCATGATCGTATATATACATACCGGTGTACCTACTGGAATACCTTCGCGTTCAGCTGGCCAATGAAAACAAAGGAAAATATGATATTAACAAATTCAACATATATAATTTAAATAATTTAAATAATTGATAGAAATAAGTTTCCTCACTTAAATATCTGACACCAGCATCGTATTCATAACTAGGGAAGGGACCGGGTGCAGTTTCATTAGCAGCATAGTTAGTGGTGTAATAGTTTAATCCAAGAAAATCATATGAACCCGCAACAAGTGTTGATTCTTCATCGGTAAACTCTGGCAATCTATCCCCTACTCTGTCACGCATAGTCTGTGGATATTTTCCTGATGCCAATGGTTCCATGTACCTGTAATCGTTGTTACGAATCAAAATATTAAATTTTTATTTTTTGTTTCCTGTAATATATCGTTGGTTAGAGAATAATAATGTTTTAATACAGTGTTAAAAGTCACTTTTAAGTCTAATCCAACCCCGTAAAATTGGCTTGTAAAGTGAGAATTGCAATTACTTGTGAATTGTGAATTGAATTTGAACTTATAAAGTTAAGTAAGCACTTACCATCCAAACAAGAAGTCAAGTGCTCGTTTAGCGGCATTTTTATCTTCTTCGGAATCTGGATCATGTGGCTCAAACCAACGAGAAATAAGTGTTATGCCTATCTCTCCATTTTGACTTTCCTGGGTACCAAAAGAGAAATATTAGAGTAGTTGAATCCTCGTAGCAATACGAAAATCTAGTAAAATGTGAAGATTTAAGGTTGCCATAAAGAGTAATAGAACCTTGTACTCTTTCCTGTACTCATCTACAGCAGCTGCATGAGCAAGTAGTAGATTATGTGTAACTATATAAGGTTCCGTTGCTGAATTACCGCCAAGACAAGTTGGATCTTGCTGTGGAGAACAACGACCTGGTGCGAACAACCCAACCGAATAACCTTCCCTACTATAAGCCCATGGTTCATTTAGTGTAATCCAGTGTTTCACCCTGTCTCCAAAGTATTTGAAACAAATTTGTGCGTAGTTTCGAAAATCATCTCTGAAAATCAACAATTTTATAAAATCAACAATTAGAATAAAAATTTTACAGATTCAAAAAATAAACACCTCGTTTTGTATATATAACTTACATTATGCGACGAGATGCGAAACCTCCGTACTCTGTTTCTAAAGCTTGAGGGGTATCCCAGTGGAAAAGAGTGACGTAGGGTTCTAGACCTAAAAGGTTAATATTTAAAATATGATTATTGTCATTTTACTTAAAAAATAAGTTTAGAATGTAAATTTTAATTAGGAAAAAACAAGAGAGGAAAGAATGGATGATGACCGTTGGCTATTAGATGATTGATGAGCTTGTTATAATACTCTATTCCCTTTTTGTTTACACCTTCCTCATTTTCACCAGGCTTTCCGTCTATATATATCAATCAATTTTAGAAAACATTGAAATCGTTAGTAACCAAAGATGCAACTACAATAATCACGAAAATAATAAATTGTTAATCAACTTTGATCAATCTCACTTGGTAGGATTCTAGACCAAGAGATGGAGAATCTGTATGCATCCAGATTCATATCCTTCATTATCTTAATATCTTCCTGTTATACAAACACAAAATTTGATTGGTTATTTTGGAGGAGAAAGTTAATTGACTTATTCATTGATCCTATATTAAGAATTTGGACTTAACCACGTAGCGATAATATTCGGCAATTGCTACATCTGCATTGCTTCCATCGTCTATCTTCTCTGCAAGTTATGACATATTTATATAATCAGAAAAAAGGTATTTTATTTTCCCATCTCATTGATATAGCGTTGTTAATAGAAAGTTTCGAAAACAAAAGAAAAGAAAAACCTGGATGTTCATGGGTGAAGGTATCCCATACACTAGCTTCTCTTCCATCTTTAGATGCCGCTCCTTCGTACTGTAGGTACAGATTATGAACATAACAAAATGAGGTGAGTTTAAGTTGAAATCTCAAAGGTTAACTTCTCATAAGAATAAGAAAAGTGATAAAAGAATATATGAACCTGGTAAGCCGAGGACGCCGTCCCGAAAATGAAGCCCTCGGGAAAACTGGTTCGATTGAGGGAAAGAGCATCGACAATGGATGCAGGATATTCCTCGTTATCATAACTTGGTATTGTGGTAGGTGCTACAGTATTCAACAGATTAATTACCATTTACTTTTGATGTCGGAGATGTGAATTTAAAAGTGAGACGTGAAAGGAAACATGCAAATAATTGATTGGTTAAAGAAGTGAAATACGAGGTTCCACAGAGGGTGCTATATCAACAGCACCAGCAGGTGAGGCCTTAGTGCCGGCAGCAGCAGCACCGCCGATGAGCGCAGTGCCGAGGGCCAATCTGCGAGAGAGAAGGCTAAGGTTGGTGGCATCACTGTCTTCGACATCCTCGTTCTGTGCCTTGCAAACAATGCGGTTTGGTTTTGCGGTCCTAAGTTCCCATTTTGGCGAAACTCTAAGAGGAGTGGTTAGGGCACGGAGCTGCAAGAAACCTTGTGTGTAAGCCATTCTCTTTAAGATACAAATTGTTCGCACTCTTTGGCCTCTCAATGAGTCACTATATATAGAGTCTGTCACATGCACAACAATCCTCTGCAGCTATGAAAACTAGTGTTCCAGTGAAGACGGACACTGTTATGTTCAAGTCTAAGTTTCTGAAAATTTATGATGGAAATTTTACGGTTTTTAAAATATTTAAATACATTTTGAATTGATTTATTTTTAAATTGTTTTATTTCCTAAATACTTTGTGGGAATAAAAAGATTTAAGTTTAACGACTTTTAGTTTTTTTTTTAGAATAAAATACTTCAATTACCACCAAATATTATAATTAATTTAGTTTTAGTTGATGTTGTTTTTAATCGATATTTATAAGATTTTCTCTATTGATGTTAATTTATATGGGTTTTAGTTGATATTGTACATAATTATTTAAGTTGACATAATTAAGGTTAATTTTATGATGTTTGATAGTTCGAAATTTTTTGCCAACTTTTTATCAATGTCGAAATTTGTTTTTGCAAGTTCGCATTGATGAAAAAAATCTTACTTAATGTTGATTGAAAGTTTTTTTCGGTAGAAAAAAGATCCAAAAATAATATTGATTAAAAATAATAGTAGTCTACAAAAAGAAATATTCGAACAACGTAAATAACACAGATACCATTCACTAACATTAAAAAAAAAAAATAACAGTAAAAAAGTTATCATCTCAACTATGTAACAATGTTAGTCAATCTTTATCATCTCAACTAAAATTAAATTAAAAAAAAATTACAAAGAGTAAAATGTGAATTACAAAACTATAAAATAATTCGAACTCTTACTTTCTAAGTAAATTTTGAAATTCTCTAACATTAAATAACGGGGTTACTTTAATAAAATTCTAAGAATTTTAATTTCTTTTAAAATTTCTTATTCAAACAATATATTTTACCATAACATATTTAAAATTCTCTAAAATAATAAATTACTCTTTTAAAATTGTCTATACAAATATGGCGTTTGCACCATTCACGTGGTTATTTTTCAAAAATGTCACCTAAATCATTAAGGTTGACGATTTTATTAAGAAGAACTTTGAAATTTTTTATTTTATTTTAGGATGGACTCCGCACTAAATGTTGAAATCTACGCAGATCTCAATGTTCAGGGTTTTGAAACATGGAAATTTTTCGAAAATATTAACAATTGGGTTTCATTATGAACCATTTTGATATGTTTGTATTTTTTTATTAAGAAGCGATAAGATCATGATAGTATAGAAATCGTATTCAATAAGACAGATAGATTATTTGTTAAAAAATAGAAGTCTTCTTATATGACAACTTTAATTTAAGTGAAGTCTGCATGTGACTGTTTCCTTTTTTTTATTGGAGTCTCTATGCACGTCCTTTTTTTTATACAATTAATAATTTTTATTTGTTATTTAAATTAAAGAATTCAAATTTACAATTATAAGATAATGATATAATAAATAATAAAATATATATTTATACTACGTTGGTCCTACATTGTAGTGGGGACTTTCTCGTTAACAAGGAATTAATACCTAACTATTAATTTCATGTTTAATACAAAAAGTAATTTGCATTGCATGCAATATTTATGAAAGATGAGAAAGTCCAAAATTCTAAATAGTCTAGAATAACATTACAAACAAAACCTAATTATAGTAAGAAAATAAAACTAATTTAGAGAACTTGAAATATTAATATTAAAGAAATTGAAATTTTTTGAGAAACAAAAAGGAATTGAAATATAGATAAAATCAATAACTGAATAGGCATGATCTAATTTTGAAAGAAGCGGAAATTAGAGTGAGGAGAAACCTATAAAGACAAAAGAGGATCTTATAAAGATTTAGAAGAAACTTATTAAAGACAATAACATGAACTTTGCACTGAATACTCTAATCAAATTCAACACATGGCTATAAAAAAAATCAAAACCTGAATGCATCTAGATCCATACATATCTATGATTAAGTAGATAAGCCAATTAATGTGATACATAAGAAAAATAATATCTGTTTCGTTCTTAACATTTTGCTAAACGTGTACATGTGCCACGACAGGGGCAATTGTTGGTGTTCAGAAACTTCCCTCCGTCACACACGGCGGCACCACGGCGTCTCGGGAAGTACGAGGTACTGCATTATGATATTCAATCTTATATCATAAAGAAGCAGGTTCCACCTTTCCTGGAACTCAATCAGGGTTTCCACATGTATAAGGTTATATCTAAGGAAAATGTTGTAATAAAACTGTTTTGTATATGGGTATTAAAGTTTTTATATGTATCATGTATGCTATATACATATTAAATTACTTTTACATAGATTCCATAAATGTAAATAGCTTAAAATTGAAATAAGTAATTTAATCATAGTGAATAACTCTGGATGGAGATTCTTTTACAAGAAATTGTTTCATTAACAGTTAAAAGTGGACTTAAAACCCTCCTCACAGCGAGGTATATACATTTTGTGCGTGAGACTATGAATAGGTGGTATGATAGCGACTCGATATAGGGTGAAATAAAATGTTCAAGAAATATCTCTAACAATGACTCACTCTGATATTATGTTAGAAGTGAGATTAAAATCTAACTCAATCTCACAACACCGACTTGTAAGGTGAGGTTTGCACCTCACTTGTATATTATGAAATTGTCTTATCTCTAGTCAATGTGATACTTTCAACATTAACAATTAATTTTAGTGACTAAAAATTGTTAGTCACTATTAGTGACTAATTTAACGATCAATTATAATTTTTTATTCATAAAAGTGATTATTTAAGTAACCAATCACTTTTTATTTTATAAATTGGTATTTAAATTTATCACTATAGAGTAACTAACAATTTTTAATTATTAGAATTAGTTGTTAATGAAATATTTTCTTGTAGTGTTAATAATAAACTCCAAATTTATTTTTTCAGGATCATGAAGTTATAATTTTTTTAACTATATGAAAATAATCACTTTCTACAAAAAAAAAAAAAAAATTTTTTTAAAAAATTAACTTTTTTTTTTTATAAAAAAATAAATATAAAATTAAATTTTTTTAAATTATTAAAAAAAATAACTTTTTAAAAAAAAAAAAAAAAAAATCTTTTAACGAAGTTAACTTTTGGTTTTCTTAAACTATATATAGTAAAATGAAAGTTCTTAAAAAAAATATCATGTTTCTCATAGTAGATCAGGTCACTCCAATTTAAAAAAAAATGGCATGTGTAATTTTAGTTTTATAAGTGTCCGGTAGTTGGGCATAAGAAAAGGTAGGACAGTGTGTAATAGTATTATTAGGACTGATATACGATATAGATTAGATATTTAATTTGGCTTAGCTGGTCAAATATTAATATCCCATCTTCTTGTATGTATAAATATTTTTTTAATGTATGAATTCGGAGAAATAATTTGAGTTATCTAGATACTTAATACAAAGTATTTAAATAAGATAAAAAATTTTAGTATAAAATAGATTTAACTGTGAGGTTCATTTTTGTTTACTGTTCCTATTAAAATTAGTTATTAAAACACTACAAAAATTAAAGAAGAAAGATTTTATAAAATAAATAAAAATTTACTTAGTTTCAAAGAAGCCTTGATTTCCCGTGAAAGGTGTTGTCATCCCCTCTGTAGTCCTACTTGTATTGCAAGAATTGCGGCCATCAATTCAGCCTTTTTTTTTTTATCAGCAAAGAATATTAATATATATACAGAGACACTTTAGGGGTGCCTCAACCCTTATACAGGTCCTGATTTTACATTGAGGTTCTTAGATAAACAAAACAACCTAATTGATGT
>Ga0214545_1003537_pt1 | contig 29728 bp, 12 predicted proteins | sample CNSS4metaG_FD_160064 | JGI IMG/M metagenome (GOLD analysis project Ga0214545, IMG submission 160064) | Root nodule microbial communities from cowpea collected in UCLA plant growth center, Los Angeles, California, USA - CNSS4 | ecosystem: Host-associated > Plants > Roots > Nodule | place: USA...
TTATATATATATATATATATATATATATATATATATATATATATATATATATATATATATATATATATATATATATAAATATAAAGAATTTGTCACTAGTTCTGTAAAAATCATTTGTGTCACTAGTACTACCATATTTTATTGTTTTCAATAGAAATAATTATATATTTTTTTTGTTTTTCATTCAAAACTTCATTTAATGTTAGTCAAACTTTTTCCTGACTCATATTTTAGATTGAAAATTATAATGTTTAAAACAAACACGTACTAATCTAGAAACTACCAGTACAAAATTACTCTTAACATTCTCTCTATGGTTCCTTATCTATTATAAGAAAGAAAAAAAATTAGAGAACTAACATAAACAAACCATTTCAATAATTAATGTCAATTTTACAAAATTTCCTTTATCTATAAACATAAGTTTTATGATTATAAATAATTTAAAAAGTATACCTTTAATATATGAAAACAAAATATTAAAGGAATTTTACTTGTATTATTTTGAACTAAAATAGTTAATTTTGTTTATAAATTAAGGAATTAAATAAATTTACGAAAATAATTTTTATTTCACTCACGACAATTATATTCTTTTTAACTAATGTTAATTTTAATTAAATGCGCATTTCCATGGATGGATTGGCGCGCCAACACAACACAAATTCCTATAAAAGCCTTTCCCTCTTCGAAATTTCTCTTCGCACTTCGTCTCATTCTTTAATCTCTCAGTTCAAAGTTTCTCGATCAACTGGTTTGTTCTGCTCTCTTTTCATTTCCAATTTCTTTTTCTGCTTTCACCACCAAGTTCAAATTTGTTTTTCAAGAATCAGTCTTTTACTTGTATTGCATTGGAAAAAGAAAATAAGAAACTTGATTTATTGGGGGTTTTGGAAATGGGTGTGTGCAAGAGTCATGATGAAATTTTCAAACTTTTTGGTTTCTTGTTGTGAAAAGACATTGCAACTTAAAGTTGATTCTGGATTTCTTTAGTAACGACTGGATTTACTAACTTTGTTGCCTGAATTTCCTTGTTTTTGTACAAATGGAGCTCCTAGAATCACATCTACAATGTCAGGAAAGCCTAATTTGAATGTCCCAGTCTCCAGGACTCACGAAGAACTGGATCACAAGAATCACGAAGAAGAAGGTTCCAAGAATCCCGAGGAAGGTTCTGAGAATCAAGTTGAAGAAGGTTCCAACATTCGCGAGGAGGAAAATCCTAAGTCTCGCGAAGAATATTCCAAAAACCTCGAAGAGAAAGACTCCAAGAACCATGAAGAAGAGCATTCGAAGAAACACAAAGAGAGTCCTTCCAAGAAGAAAGGTAAAAAAGATATGAAGAAGAAGCCAAAACCTGAGATCGATGAGACCCTTATTCAAATGCGTGTCAGAAAACTTACTGAGTCTTTGCGTCAAGGAGAGATCGAGCGAGCAGAATGGGTTTCTTCACAGATGACAAAGTTGCTTGAGGAAGAAGCTGAAGTGGATATTGAATATCTAAAAAGGTCATTTCCTGATATTTCTCGAGAATCCCTTAGAGATATATACAATTTCAATTGTGGTGATCTGGAAGATGCCATGGACATGCTCAGTATGCTTGAGGTATTTTTTTTCATATTCCATGATTTTGTTCTGGCTTCGTCATCTCAAAGTTTTGTGGCTTTATGCATTCGTTTTTTCTGTTTGGGTTGTGTATATTGTATGTTGGATGAACAATTGATTACGGTATGATGCTGAGTGGAAATTTATGTGAGATTATTTCTGGGTGGAAGAACATTCCTTGAAACTTCTCTCACCTATTTGTGTTGCAGTAATCTGTTTCCCAGTACAATTAATTGCCAGAATTATCACATATTGGTAACTTAATTTGTCAAAGTCACTTCTGAATGTAATTATTCAATTTATATGTTATATGTTCTACTTTTTGCTGTAATTTCTGTCCATTAATTCCATGTTTTCACCTTACAGAGTAATGAAATGCCGGATATGGATAATCCTGTGGCAGCAGATGATGCTTCTACTTCACCAAAAGAGAAGGAAGCTGAAAAATAAGGCAGTGCTTCACCAAATCTCAATAAAGCAATCAGCAAGTGAATAAATTTGTAACTCACTGCAGCATAAGTGTAAATGTAGGAAACTTTATCTTTGACAGAACACATCTATGGTTGTTTTTTGTTTGTTTACTTCTCAGCTGGTTGAATATTATTTTGCTTTTGGTAGCGAAAGTGTTAAATTTTTGATCGGATTACTCGAGCTGTGGGGTATTAACTGTGCACTTTCCTTTCCGAAATACTTTTGAGGTATCGCATTGGAGATAGTAGAACAAAAGTCACGAAGTGGCAATGCTATTCACCTCTCTCAATTCTTAATTTTTTATAAATCATCTCATATATGGGCATCTGAAAAATACCCTTTAAGTCAAAATGTTCAATTACTATGTAAAAATGTTTGTTGATTACTTTCTGAAAAGATATCATGGTGTTGATTGGGGGTTAAAATAAGAATGGTGTCATTTTTATAAATTGGAATATGTTATCGATGTTTGTTTATTGACTATAAAATGTTTCTACTCAATAGGGGGAGTTATTTTTCACACAATTATTTGTTTTCTCTACATTCCTTGTTTTTTATTTTTCAATGTTAGAATTAAATAAATGTTGAACTTTTTTCTAAAATGATTGAATACAAATAAAATATATGTATAAGAGTAGCATCTCAGATGTAATATTTCAGAAAATATAATTTTGGTAAATAAAAAAACACACCACAAAACAAACATTAAGTAAATTACACTAAAACTGTTCAAATGAATGCGGTTTATTTAGAATTTAAGAAAAATGTTTATGATTTAAAGATTTGATAGTTATTGAAATTGAGCTGTGGTTTATTTTTGCCGTGGTTTATTTAGAATTTCCCGTTTAATTTCAACCAGCTCGTTGAAAAGAAAAGAAAGAATACACGTGCACCTCCATCCGTGGAACTGCATCCGAATTTTCCCCTGCAATCGCAAACCGAGACATGAATTTCTGGATTTTTGAAAATCGTTGTCATTTGATTTGATCGAGCATTTTTTGTTCTCTTTTCATGTCACCTCGCATATTCAATCAACCCTCCAAGGAAGTTTTAAACTTTGGTGGACGAAGGGTTGTATTTCGCAATCGGGTGTCTGTGAAAAGAGTGTTAATTTGAAGGTAATAATAGCGAGATATTCAAGTTTTTGTAGAAAAAGGAAACATGGGTGTGGATTACTATGATGTGTTGAAGGTTAACAGAAATGCTACGGAGGATGATTTGAAGAAATCATACAGAAAGTTGGCCATGAAATGGCACCCTGATAAGAACCCCAACAACAAAAAGGAAGCTGAAGCCAATTTCAAACAGATTTCAGAGGCTTACGAGGCAAGAAACCTTTCATGCTGTCTTCTTTTTAATGTTACTTTTTAGCCATTAGAATTTACACGCGTTATTTCATTTTTTTTAAATGCTAGTAATGTCAATGGGATTGTAAAAGGCAAATTCGTGATTTTTAAATACTAATTGTAGAGAAATGAAATTGATGAAAAATTTTAGGGGCATTGAAGGTTGTTCTTTGTGGATTCTGCATCATAAATTTCATGTTCGATTGTGAGCTTTATCAGTTTGATGCATGTTTTTCGTGAAACTGTAGATGTAATGGGGCTGGGTTTGGTGAATTCAGGTGCTGAGTGACCCTCAGAGAAGGTTGGTTTATGATCAGTATGGAGAGGAGGGGTTGAAAGATAAGCCACCGGACGAACCATCAAATAATGGGTTCAACCCAAGAAATGCAGAGGATATTTTTGCAGAATTCTTTGGAAGTAGCCCTTTTGGATTTGGATCATCTGGGGCAAACAAATCTAAGAGATTCCCCTCTGATGGAGGTACTACACCCTTTGGTGGATTTAGTGCGAAGGATAATAATTTTCGATCATATAGTACTGGACGAGGGAATGTGCTAAAGAAGCCACTCCCAGTGGAATCCAAACTTCCTTGCTCTTTGGAGGAATTGTACACTGGATCGACTAGGAAAATGAAGATCTCAAGGAAAACCGTGGATGCTAATGGGTAAGTATAATCAATCATCTTTAACTTAAGACTATGTTGATAAATTTCTGAGCAATGAAAAATTGCAGATGGACAGTTCCGGAAACAGAGATATTGACGATTGATGTGAAGCCGGGTTGGAAGAAAGGGACAAAAATTACGTTTCCTGAGAAAGGGAATCAAGAACCGAATCAACTGCCTGCAGATCTTGTGTTTGTGATCGACGAGAAGCCTCATGATGTGTTCAAGAGAGACGGGAATGACCTTATTGTGAACAAAAGGGTGTCGTTGGCTGAGGCCATTGGAGGAACCACAATAAACCTCACCACGCTTGATGGACGCAGTTTAAGTGTTCAAGTCACTGACATTGTGAGTCCTGGTTACGAGATGAGTATTCCAAAAGAAGGGATGCCAATAACAAAGGAGCCTGGTCATAGGGGTGATCTCAAGATCAAATTTGATGTCAGTTTTCCCACAAAGTTGACCCCTGAGCAACGAGCAGGACTCAAGCGAACACTCACAACTTGATCATTCTTCGAATCAAATCTTTGAATTTAGTCATCTATTTATCTTCGTACCTGTTCTTCAATGTTTCTCATATTTGTCTACAAAGCTCTTGGCTTTCTTACCATTTCTCTGTTTTTCTCCATCATTTTTATAATTATTCATTGTTTTTACTTTTTTTCTGGGGGGAGGGGGTGTAATACGTGGGGCCTTCTGTTGCTGTACTTCTTTGCTGAAGATGTAAATATAATATAGGTTCTAAATTTCACGTAACGGTGGAAACTTAAGATTTGGGTACCTCTGGAATCGAATCATGCCACGTGATGGTGGATTCAGATGCTTAATACTAAATCATGATTCTTTCATATAGAGTAAAATGTTGTTTATTGAGACAGCAATACTGAATCTGAACAAAAAAATACACGAAACGAAAGGATATACGAACCACTTTCCGTACTTCAGAACTCCAGTATACCTTTTCTCTTGTACTTTTAGACGCACACATAAAAGATACCATAATTCAAACTAAGTCAAATTTATGCAAATATCCCCAAGATCAAGCAAGGTAGCAACTACGAGTAACACAGAGACTACGCGCATATTTATGTTTGTGTTCAAAACCACGTTCAAAGACGACCCTACATTTTCTCTCTCGTTTACATTTGAGAGTATTCTATAGTATGCAAACACGAAATCAGAATCACCCTGTACGATTGCTAAAGCAAGCAGGGATCGTTAAAACAGTCAAAGTAACGAAAGCGCAATGAAAATCTAGAAGTTACGTAAAAACTAAAGCATGAAAAATTGTTTTGTCCCTCGCATTTATTTAGCGGAACACCTAGTATCGGCAAACAGAAACAGGAGAAAAATGGTCATTTGTTTAATCTTCGAGGTGATGCTACAAAAAAAATAGCACGAGACCTTACAATAAGCTTACATACTACAGATAGGAAAGACATTACAAAATTAAAAGACTGCAAAAGAAACTAAAATCCCCTACTAGTTCTAGAGACATTTTGAGGCCAGGTAGTGCCTTGCGAAGGCGCTCCGTAGGGCGGTGGACCTCTTGGGGGAAGGTTGGTAGCCTGGGGAGAAGGAAGCCATTGAGGGTCAAAATTTCTTTGGGTATGAGTCACATTCATCGGGGGTTGCAGATATTGTGGTGTCATAATAGGCTGTTGTTGTGAACCCGGTAATGATTGATTCACAATGTGCGGTCGAAGATGAAAGTTATGCATTGTCTGTTGGGGAAGAAACTGATTCTGGGATGTTTGGGGCTGCCATTCAGGTATGTCATCATCATCATCATTCCAGGGTTGAATGGTTCCCCCAAATTTATCCTGCCAGTTTACTGAAGAAGGTGCACTTGCTTTGTTTTGCCCATATTTGTACACAAGTTCTCTCATTTGTTCTACAGGTCGTGCAGGTGGTGGGGCTGGGTTAACCGAATGTAATGCAACCATATTTGATAGTTCCTTTGGTTTTTGGGCCAAGTGTGGTGGAATCGAACTACTGGAGAAATTAAACTCCGGCAGGTCATCCTCGACTCGGGCGGCCGGTGGCCCAAATCCAGGAGGAACATCATCATCGTCATCATTCTCATTCTCAGTGGTCTTAAGGTCCGTAGGGGGTACTGCTTTATGGGTGGAATTGGCATTCACATTTATATCTTGCTGTCTCCTACTCAAGTATTGTTGTCTTTTAGAGCTGTGTTTGTGGTGAGTAGCAGTGGTGGGTGATATAGACGAAGTTAAATTAGTTTTTCTCCATACAATAATACCAATTAGACCATTATCAATAGAATTAACTGCCTCAATTTGTTCCTTTGGAAGTATGTTGCTCAGCATTTCAACTGTTTTCTTATGAGGTGGGCAAAAGTAAAGTTCTACTCCATGCACAGGCTCTGCAAATCCTACTCTCTCGTCCGAAATATACGACTCAGCCACCTGCGACCAAAAGTAGAACTCTCTTAAATAACAACAATCAGCGTCTATGTAGAGATGATAACCAAACTAACATAACTATCATTACCTCACGGAGAGTTGATTGCTCGTCCAACTCCTTGGAAAGGAAATGTGAAACCTGCAATAAAATTAAAATTTTAATTTTACTTTGTCTCAGAAAGAAAGTGACGCGAGAAAGTTTCTAATCAGCTACACAGATTTCCTACAGAAAAAGTAAAACATCAAACCGAAAGGAGTCTAACTCGGTCATTCAGCGTATTCAAATCAATTAGCCACACTGGTGTATATTTATTCAATGTTACGACATCTTTATGGTCCCGAGCATCTATCTCGTCGAGTCACAGTAATTTGGTCTTCCACTAAAAACAAAAGAATTTTGGGAGACTTTTCGCATTTTTTTAATACAGAATTCCACCTTCATTTCTTTACCCCTTTTTTTTTCTTGCGTCAAAATATTATATATACATGTATATTTTTGAAACTTTCGTAGCATATCGCCCAAAGGATGACATGAGAAACTTAGTTCCACCCACCAGAAAATCGTATTATAATTACCAAAATCGATTCAATCACGTAATACATATTCTAACAGTGACAATTTTTCAGAAGCTACACAACACATTTTCATGGTTTCATTACTTGTCACTGCAAAGAAAACCTCAACCTGCCAGTCTTACCAATAAGTCGTCATTTCTCATGCACAATCACCCCCACCACTTCACTGCCCCTTTATCCCATCAGCAAGCGAAAAAAAAGCAGAATAATTGTATAACTCAAGATACTTTAAATTAAACAAGTGGTATAAAGTAGCACCAAACTGCGGCATATTTCCCCCATTTTTAGTCACTTCTTTCTGTATGGATGGTGGTGAGATTAACAGACAATATTCAAACAAAGCTCTAGCACAACAAAAGGAAACTTGTGATACCATGATTGCACGACTCCTAGACAATCGAAGATCTTGAAGAAATTTCTCAAATGCATCTAGTCGAACCCTTCCCTTGATCTCGAGAAACCCAGGCCAGTCTTTAGCAGCAGTTTTCTCGCCACTTCACAGAGAATTATAATGTAGGATCAGTAAAAACCACTGAAAATAAGTATTAATTCTCTTTGAACAACACAAATAAAGTTCAAAACTATATTTTCCGATATAAATAGTGTCAAGTAGTCATCAAACCAAACCCATCAAAAGGGTAGTTCATAAACCGAAGTAATATAAACCAAAACCCAAGCAAACAAACTAAAAATCTATTGAACAAAAAAAAATTTATCCTCTAGGATTGGGTTGAGTTTCAAATCTAATTTTAAAAACCAAACTTTTATATAAACTTGCATAATTTTAATTATAAATTTTCCAAACAATTCATATTTGGAGAAATATATTAGACTACCACCTCAATTTATCTTTTCATGAGTTCATTATCACACTTACATCTCATTAAGATGTATTTCAACTTTATATTTAAATTAATTCTGAGTTTATGATACTGTATATTTATTGATTTGTTAATTCAGTACATGCTTAATGGCCACGAAACATGAGAAACTAAAAGACTTGGTTTCAAAAATATATAAACACAAGACTAATTAATTGACCTGAGCTCAACTTGAATATAAATTTTTTTGGTCCAGGGAAAACAACAAATCACATTAACGTATAAAACTTCTAATGCAAAATTACATGCAGGCTTAAACAAATATGTAATCATTAATTCCAAACAAAATTGGAAACAATGGAAGATGATTACCGAAAATGGGTCCGTTCTTAAATTTCACCTCTTTACTACATAGTTTAAGAATATTTGATTCATATGCTAGATGAAAAGAATGACACTATCCAACTCATGATCTTCACTCAGACCAAAAAAAGGAACAATCAAAACCCATATTATCCATGCATAAAAGTTCACAATATGTAGCAACTTATCATAAAGATATACGCAAACCATTAGTAGATTACCTCTTATAGAAGCTTATGACAGACTGAGTGGTAGATATATTGGGTTGAAGCATTCCCTCCCAAAGGCATTCACCCTTAGTGGGGACTGCATCCTTCATGTATTTATTATCATTACCGTATCGCCCTTCGGCATGAGACTGATTGCCTTTGAAATCAGTATCGCTGGGTGCAGGCTTCGCATTATCAATAGACATTTCCTTGGTACGATCATCAGTTGACTTCATGTCAGCTTGACTCCCACTGTATCCCGCCGTATCAGAAGAAATGGTCCCAGATTCAGCATCAGCCTTTTTCTCCTTTTCAGCATCTGAAGTTACACGTGTGCTTGGAAACTTCTCAGGTGTGACAACGGCTTGCTCATTTGGAGTTAAATCAGAAGATTTTGATTTAGATCCAACCCCTGAATCATCCTTGTCTAAAGCAGGTGTCACTTTCCCAGTTTCTAGAGGTAAATTTTCAAACGGTGGCTCAGAATGAAGAGATTCCATGAATTCATCAAGAGAGACAATTGGTGGAAGAAAATCAGGGTCCTTCAAGGCATCATCAGTCATAAGGCCCTGCATGGGATCGGTGCCATCAGTGGACGAAATGGTAATGGAAAATGTATCATCCTTCTGTAAATTGCGCTTCTCAGCATCACTGTTCACATCAGGTTTTGAAGAAGTGCCTTCCACATCCCTTTTTGCTGTTTGGCTTCTAGCCACTGAGTTTGTGCCACCTGAAACCTCCTCAATGGATACGTTGTCTTCATGTTCAACTTCCACTTGAAACTCACCTTTATGAGTCTTCTTGACCAAACGCCTAAAATCAACATCTGAATTAGGTAAAACCACCATTTGAGCAAGCTCCTCAGCCTTGGCTATACGCCACTGAGAGAGCTCTTTTGAAGCAAGTTCCTCTGCAGTCATGGAACATAATTGTTCAGGAGGAATTTGACCAAACATAACCCTTTCTCTAAGTTCAGGGTTGTTGCGATCTTTTAAATTAAATAAAAGCGACCTCCCTTTCTCTTTGTACTTCTTATTCACACCTCCAAATAGTTTAAAGAGTTCTGCTTCTATTTTTGATGCCAAAAGTTCAGGTAAAGGGGCCTCCTCCCTGCAACCTTCACCTTTTTCCTCAGGTTCTGATCTCTGCTCTATATTAGTTTGACTTTCCCTTTGATTTCCCACGTCCACCATATCAGATAATACCCAGGAAAGACCATTTCCCTGCAAAAGATCATCTTTCATAAAGAAACTGTCACTAAAAGGAACATCATCAGTAGTCAAAGTGTAACATGACTGGAAATCTTGCTTATCACAGTTCAAGACTTGCATAGAAGTCAGTATGCTTTCATTGTTTGATGCATTTGTGGATCCTGCTTCATAGTCCTTGTATTTTTCAGGAAAATCTTCTTTGAATGATGTACTCTGCATGTGCTCTGTCTCCACCCGGCCAACTGAATCAACCTCAGCAAAAGAGGAATTAACTGATTGAGAAATACTTTGCTCCAGTGGAGCATTGATGGATGTAGGTGTTGATCCGGAACACTGAGAGTTGTTCTCTAATTTACCTTGAGTATTGGTAGCATCATCAGTTGGTCTATTATTATTTGGAATCTGCGGTTTACCTTGTTGAGAAACCAAGGCCAGAGCAGCAGCTAATGACTCTCTCATCTTGGACCTAACACTTTCAGATGATTCAGTTTGCGCCTTGGAGGACTGCTTTATCTGGCTATTCTGACTTTTAGAATTCACAGACCGAGGTGTACCGGCTTTACCGGAAGTGCTATCCAACTGTGTTTTTCTCTTACTAGAAGCTGCCGAATGCTGTGTCCTGGAGGCATTTGACGGGGATTGCATCTGCAGAGAACCTCTATTTGATGCATTAGGTACTTGCTGCAACCAAGGTCTGTTTCCCATTTGTGCAACACGCTTGTTAAAGGAACTACTGGATGATAGTTCTGTTGGCGCCTTGCGCTTGGGAGTTGTTGGCTGCTGCTGCTGCTGAGGCCCTGCGCTATTTGGAAGCCTCCCCATTTGCATGGACTGTCGGTTTGCGGAAAGAATTTGATGCATTCCTGGATTACTCGGTTGTGCTTCTACTCGTCCACTCTGCATGGTCGAAAGGGGCATGCCCTGAAACCTAGATTCACCAGGCACAGCTCTCAATAACCCAACATGTTCATTTGAGCTCCCCATAGGCTGTGAAACAATATCACTGGACACAGGAACCAAAATCCCCATTTCCATCTGTCTCCCTGACGAATCAATCTTGTTCATAAGCGGCTCTAACCGAGCCATTTGCATACTGGGCATAGGCTCTGAAACCAGATTGTTAGACATTCCCGACTAGTACCATTAACCATAAATTTGACAAACACACCTGAAAATGAAACAGTTAATAACACGTCACACACCCTTAACCAATAAACCATCAAACAAGCCACACAACAAACAAACGACAGATATCTAATCTAACCTAATATTACAGCAACCACAACGACAGTCTCGTTCAAAAGAAAACACAATAGCAGCCCTGGTGTTGAATCAATCAATTGCATGGTGGAACCCAGCATCAGAGCACCGATGAAATCAAATTCCGAACAACGATTAATTAATCGATTGATAAAAGCTTTAATTGAATAAAACCTAAAAAGAAAAACAACTCTTTCCAATTTTCTCAGAAATGAATTATTGCAATTCAATTGAATGTCGTACAAGCGAAAGAAGTATTATAAATGGCACAAACAAGTGTTAGAAGCGAGAAAAAGTAGAAAACCAATCGATAGAAGGAAAGGAATAGAGAATTATGACGTACCTTGATGAAGCAATGTTGCGATGAAGTGAACGGAAGTGGTATGTATGAGCGGCGCTGAAAGCTGAGTGCAACAGTGAAAACCCTAAGAGGATGTTGAACGGAGAAAGAAAAAAGACGATAACGAAGATACCCAAAGAAATAAACAAGTCACACAATATTAACCGCATCTCAACTTCCTGATTCGTCTAAAGTTTACCCGTAAAACGCATCGTTGCATTGTCGTTTTCATTCATTTTTATATTACATTTTAAATTTTACCTAGATAGAAATTAAATACTTTATGCAGAGCGGTTAAATTAAAAAAAAAAAGTTTACATTTGAAAATAGACGAAATAAAGGGTATAACTATTTTTTTAAAATAAATAAAACTATGTGATAATTTTAAGCATGTAACATTTTTTTATAAAAATATACTAATTATAATATTCATATTTTTGAAAGGTAAAATAAATACATCTACTGTATAAACTAAATAAAAATATATCTTTATATATTATAGATTAGTTATTATCATACTATAGTTATTACCAAAAACGCAAATGGCATGGTACATACGTTACTGTATTTTTTCAGTGTTTTCTTATAATCTTTTAATAAATAAATATATAGTACTTTTTATTTTATGTAATTTTATTTATTATATAGAAATATAATTAAATATTATTTATTGTATACTATATTAAATTTATGGTATAACAAAATAATTAATCACAAAGAATTAATTTTTCTAACACTTAAAATTAATTTACTTATATTTAAAGTATAGATAGTTTTTTTTCAATCTACATATTATTTATTCCATTTCTTTTACTTTAATGTATTTTAGTTTATTTAATTTTCATTCTCTTTTTTTACATTAGTGAATTTTATATAAAAATTTTAAAGGATTATTGAAGATAAAATAAAAAATAGAAACTTAATATTGTTTAAAAAGAAAGTTAAACATACTATCTAAGATAACTATATACTAATCATTTGGTTTCTCTTCCAACTCTTGTGATACTATCATCTTGAGCTCTTAATTGCTCTCCCATATAAAATATATAGACAATGATATTTTGATTATTAAATTTTGATAATTTTTCATATAACATGATATGACATATTTTAAATGGTTTTAAAAATTTGAGAATGAAAAAATAAAAAAATGAAAAACCATTTAAAAAATAACACCTAAAATTATAAGAGAAAGTAGTCAAAAAATTATTTTCCAAAATATATATACCATCATCGCATCTGAACAAAAAAACAAGAGATACACAAATGCGGGGTAAGTTAATACAAAAACAAAAAATAATAATGAGAATTAATATACCTCAATTAGTAACGTACCAAACTAATTATGAACAATCTCAACGTATATTTGGTAGAAAATAAGTTCTTGAATCATCTTCTCTTATTTTTCCATATATTATTACACAAATACTCACTCAGTGAACATTTTCTTCAAACACCAACCTAAAACTCACAATGTATTTAAAATAATAAGCTTAATATGAAAATAAGTAATAACTTATAATAGAGATTTTTAAAACATTTATGTGCCCAAAATAAATAATTTAATCCTTCTCATTCTTCCATATATATCACTCCACTACTTGAGCCTAGTAACCCATTCAACAAATACATTTCATTGTGATGAATCGGCCCAAAAACGCAAATAGTTCACATTCATAAATTCAAACAAAGTGTCAATCCACATGGTTCAGCCCAATGGCTCGAACAAACATCATTCCAAAGCGATTCAACAACAAAAATAAGTATAGACTTTGCTTTCGGAAGACTAGTGTATTGAATAAACTTATAAGACTTTGCATATGTCATACTTACCACCATCTCATTCGTTTCTACAACTTGTTATCAAATGGAACTCACTTATCTCATCCAATAATGACAGGGTTAACCTTACTAACTCACTAAGTATGATTCTCTCTCATATCATATTGTCTGTTAAGTGAAGTCTCATTCGACTCTCACCTCCTATTTATTTTCCTCTATGTTAGTTAGATACTACTTAGTCAAGATAGTCTCATATAGCAAATCTCCTTCAATACACTTTGACTGACCCTATGTTAGTATTTTCCCCTTGGAAACAACTCATTTAAACTACAATATCACAACCAAAATTTCACATCATACGACCTGTCAAGTGAAGTCTTCTTTGACTCTCACCACCTAATTATCTTCCTCTATATGAATTAGATACTAGTAGAGTCAGAAAAGTCTCGTATAACAAATATCCTTCAATACACCAATACATCTTGACTGAGCCTCGATTAGTATTTCCCCTTTGGTAATACCTAATTTAAACTACTGTATCACAACAAAATTATTTCTTCAAACAAATGTACATCGACGGACACAACTCAATCCAATCATCATTTCAAATTGATGTATGAAAGCATCATAGATTTATCTAACATAAAATTTGTAAACTCTACAAATTTTTTGAAAAATCCACGTTTGTAATCGATTACCAAATAAGATAACATATGTATCCATACTCCTCATTAATTCATCCATCAAAACTTTCGAAATCACAGGTTGTAACCATGTAACCCAAATCAAACAAAACAAATTCATAAATTTCTCAACAATAGATAATTTAATAAACTTCATTCATATTCATTCATAATTCAATTTCTTGTATCTTCAAAATCAGATATTCAGATTCAGACTTTGATATGTTTGTACTCTCTTTAAGTCTTACCCTTCATATAATAATAAAGTGATAAGTATAATCATCTCACTTCATTAAAGACACTCAAACAACTAATTCTAAAGAAATCACTTAGTTGTGCAATTACAAAAATCACATTCAATCAATATAATTTATACTCATCTAACTCTTCCATCACTACTTTCATACCAATTTCATATTGTAACAACATCAACCATGACTCAATATATCCAAACCAATAATTTCACCCCCTCTTAGGAACTTTACGATACAAACCAAAAAAAATCTTTCTCACAAAAAAAATCACATATTTTCTGTAATATATTTAAATAGAAAAAAATGAGTATTATAATAATAATACATATAATTCTCTTATTTTTTATAATTTATTTCCAGGTTATCATAGATTATACCCTCTTAAGTGGTAACTCTATTAACTATTAATTTAGGTGTACATAGAGGAGGGAGTGAATGGATTATATATTAGGAAGTTAATTTTAATATGTTGTGGATTATTAATTATTATAATAATTATAAGTTATGCCATATTTACTGTACTACACAGTATTCAGACTAAATTCATTAAAAGTCTTTTAGTTTACAATTATATATATATATATATATATATATATATATATATATATATATATATATATATATATATATATATATATATCAAAATTTAATTGATTCGTGGTAGAAAGTTATACTAAATTCTTGTTTTCCACATTACATATCTTATTTGGTAAATTCATAATATTTTAAAAATTAATCTTATACTATAAACTTATCAAAAAATATATACAAAATTTATAATAATAATTTTAAAATAATATGTCACATTAATAAATGAACTCACAAATCATGAATTCAGTGAAAGTTTGTACAATTATACATGGTGTGTGAGAACTCCCACGTATGTTTCTCATTCATGTTATTTTAGTATCTGTTACTTAAATGATCAGTCAATTAGGAAATCTATATTAATATACAATTCAATTAACGGTCCACACAAATTACAAATCAATCAAATAAATTTATATTCATTTTGGGTTTAACTAGAATCTACTGATAAAGTTGAAAATTTTAAATTGAGTCTTTACTAAATTTGTTTAATTGAGTTCTCAAAATATTAAAACTTTTTATTAAATCTTTGTTCTTATATTTTCCTGTTAATTATATGATGTGAGTGTTATGTTACATTACCATTCTACTTAAACTATCGTTATATAATATTGAAATACTTTAATGATGACGATCATCTCAAAGATTTATTGTATTTAAAAAAAAATTATTTTTAAAACAAATAAAAATTATAAAATATAAAATTAAAAAAAAATATCAAATTATGAAATATAAAATTAGATAATAATAAAATTATTAAATTATTAAATAAAAAATAAAAAATATGATTTCATAAATTTTAATTATCTAATTTTACTGTTCATATTTTTATAATCTATTTCGTAATTTTATAACGTCATAATATCATAATTTCAAAATGTATACTATTTTAATCTTATTATTTTGTAATTTTATTATTTTGTAATTTTATAATATATAATTATATCATTTTATATTTTATAAATTTATAAATTTATAATGGCTTAATTATAGATATAAAAACACTACTGGAAAATTAGATAATTAAAAAATTATGAAATTATATATTTTTTATATTTTTTATCATATAATCTTATAATTTTAATTTGCTTTAAAAATAATTTTCGTTGAATATAATAAATCCTTGAAGGAGATATCGTCGTTTATAGAGTTGTCAAAACGGGTTATAGAATCGGACCCACCATATAACAATCCGATTTTCTTAATCATGCCCTTCATAAATATAATTAAAATTATAACTTATAATAACATCCGTCTTTATAGTTAAATTGAGTTACAATTACAATCTGATGGTTTATTTCAAAATATAGTTAACATAATTCATAAGTAATACAAAATAGAAATTAAAAGCTTAATACAGTTTTTTCATAAGGCTAATACATATTCTCTAACTTATTTCTATGTTACTTCTTTGGTGAATAGCTTTAACTCCACTATTGCTAGTATCTCCATCTGCTCCTAAATTTGTTCTTGTATATACACAATATCATTAATAATTAATTGAAAGATATCGTAATTTTCACCAAAATCTTAAATTAAAGTCAGTTAACTAAAGTCCAAGTATTAAACTATAGAGAAATTTATAGACTCTAAATTTTTGCTTCTGGAAGACTAATATATTGGACAGATTCGTAAGACTCTGCACATGTTATACCTGCTACCAAATCCTCAATGGAAGATAGTTCGGAGTAAAGTTGAAAAAGGTATTTTGTGTTGTGATGGATAAATCATTATGCCCCCAATTCAATTTTCTTTATAAGAAGATGAACATACACCCTTAGTTATTAATTTTAATATATATATATATATATATATATATATATATATATATATATATATATATATATATATATATACACACATTTATCCGTTGTTTGTTATGTCTTCACATACCACGGGTTGGTCACTTAGTGAGTCCAAAAAATTCAAACTTAGTCTGACTCACAACGAGTTTGTGAGTTAAACGAGTTGACTCACTTAATTAAAAAAAAATACAATTTTTTTTCTATCCTAAAAAAAATGAATTGTAATTTTAATTAAAATTTAAATAAATTTAAGACATATTATAGATTCATAGGTTCACGAGAGCTACCTTCAACCCAAAGAAATTGTACTAAAAAAATTACATTAAGTTGATAACTGTGACTGTAGTGTATCGTTTTGCTTTTTTATTTTTATTTTATACATTTTACACAATTGTATTTATTTTAAATATCTATATAAAGTTTAAAGTTGTATAATTTATTTTACTCCTAAAATGAAAAAGTTATAGTAGTTTGGAGAGAGAATAAGAGAAAATACACTTTAGGGTTTTCACTTTTTACTATAATTTAATATTTAAGATTTATGTGTGAGTTAGTAATTCAATGTGACTCACAACATGTTCAACTCGGATGAATGAATCCATTTTTGACCCGTATTAAAATTTGTAATTTTTAAAATATTATTACGAGTAAAAATATCATAAAAATCAATCTCAATAGCGTAATCAATACCTTTTAAAAATATTTTAAAACATATAACTTTTGAAGAATTCAAATAATAAATCTAAAACATGATTTATTCAAATATCCTCTTTTACTTATTTTAAATTAGTCTTGTTTCCTTAACTCATAATATCCATGTTTATGTTCATATCAAATCCATTACTATTGGTAAGAAAATTTATATAAATTTATTTTATTTATTTAAACTATATTTAAAACTCTATTAAAGAAAACTCTATACTTCACATGCTTAACCTAATTACTATATAAACTTATTAATAACAATATCTAGCCCAAAATATTCTAAAGAATCAGTTATTAAATAAAATCCAATTATGCTCAAGTTAAAAATATTTAAAAAATTTTACATCCTACCACAATCCCTCTCAAAAAGTAAAAAAAAAAAAAAATAATTGAACAAATCACTTTTACATCTTGTTGTTTGTGTCATGTAGCTCTATCAAAATATTAAACAAGTGAAATGCTCAATTTCAAAGTAAATTTCAAAATCGTGCAATAAGATTATTCTAAAATATATAGATTTAAAGTAACATATCCAAACATAACAATTTTAATAGTGGTAAAATAATTTGAGAATATTTTTTTTTTCAATCGACCTATTAAAATTTATGAAAAAAATCGTGAGATAAATTTAAAAAAAAAAACTATAAAATAAATAAAAACTTACCTTTAAAAAAATCTGATTGATACAAAAGTTTCTACTCTTTCGATGCTTTCAAATTTTTACAGAGATGAAGACTGAAGATGGAATTTAAAGAGAAGAGAGAAAATTTCTTTTGTTAAAAAGAAGATCATGTGTGTGTTTTTGTGTGGGGTTACACAATTTTTATGTTAAAATATTTTATTGAAAAACAAATAAATAACAGAAAATATTAATAAATAAATATTCTAATAAATTTTCACAACAAACAGATTTAGTTGTTTTCAAAATAACGCTTTGAAGTAGTAATTAATATTTTTGCTGATTAAAAGAAAGTAATTAATATCCTTTCCATAAACAACTCCAACATTAATTATTTAATTAATGTAAATTTTTATACTTCATAATTAAAATTATGTAGTCTTATTAAATACAGAAGAACTGGTATTTTTCTATATTATCATTAATTATTAATTATTAATTATTATCATTACTATTTACGAGTACATATTATCTATAAAAATAATTAACATATACTAATAGTATAAAAAATTATGAGAAAGGTTATAACTAAGGTGATTAATCAAGCATTTTGGTCGAAATCAATTATTAATAAAATAGACATATACTAAAAATTGTTAAAATGGTATGGTCAATATTCTCAAACTAAGAGGAGGTGATTTGATATTTAAAATTTTAGCTTGATTTAATATTTTTAAAACTAGTTTTTAAAGAAAACTTGTTAAAAAGATCAACACAATGTAATATGATGTTCAAGTGTTAGATTGTTTATACCATAGTAAAATAAAGTGAAAGAGAGATAGAACATACAAGCAGAATGATTTATACTTAGTCGATTCCTTAGAATCTACATCAAGTTAAACTCAACTAGAAAATTTTTTCACTATGTCTCAAAAGAATTAAAAGATTAACAAAACACTTGGTAAAATTTAACTCTAGACATAATATAATTAACAAACTATTCAAGAAAAATTCTTATACAAGGCTACACACACTTGTAATAACATAATCATACATTTAGTGATTTTCAGATAACAAATATGAATTCTAAAAGCCGTAATCAGATTAAATACATCTGTTCAATCAGATTTCATTCCATATTGCTAAGTCAAGACCCATTGATTAACTCCAATATTGAACAATCTTGAGAAGTTTCAACAATTTCCTTCCTTATGTTCCAAGAAAGCTTTCAAATAATCTTTTCCAAAATAACTTGTTCAACTTTCATGCAATCAAAATACCAATTTTAATGATCAAATATCAATTATGGTATTTTTAATAGATTATATTATTAGCCTAATGGATTAGCCTTCCAATCTATTAGATTATTAGTTTAATGGATTAACTTGACAATTTTCAAATACTTTTCAAACTTTTGTACCACGTTGGTTCATAATGTATTATACACAAGTTACAAGTTAAGATAAGTCTAATGAATTTTAATTTGGCCTTATTCTAAGACATATTGACTTCTATCCTATACATCGGAGACATACATGTCATGGTATATTTTTCCATTTAGGGACATCATCGAAAACAACTCTGCCACAAATTTCGGGACAATGTTCTAGGGACAACAAAAATGATAAAACCTTCTTTAACATAGGTACAATTGAAAACACATGTAATAAGACTATATAGGATAGTATGATAATAAAGAAAAACAATAAAGTTAATTTGTATTATTTATTACTGTAATTAAAAAAATAAAATAAATAAATTTTCCAATGTTATTGCAAATATTTTTTTTTGTATTTTATAAGTAATTTTATAATTAAAAATAACTAAATAGAAAAACAATTAAATTTTAAAAAAAAAATTGATTGAATAATAAAACCATTATTTGTAGTTAAAATAAATTATTATTATTTTTTAAAATATGAACATGTGTTTTTTTTTAAAAAAAATATATATAGTTGTGATTGATTGTATAACACTTATTTTAAAATCATATATAAATGTTTTATTATCTGTTGATTGTATAGAAACTTTATCTATAATAAATATAAACAACAAATTTATTTATATAAAATAAAATTGCTAACTGTAAACGGTAAATATTAAAAGATATTTTAAGAAAATTGTTATTAAAAATTATGATTTAATTATTCAATTTATCTATGAATATTTGTGAGAAAAAAATATTTGCATGGTCTACTTCCCTTAATTGAAGTAACAGACATTATAATAACTAAAATAAGAATAAGAACCAAATTTTAAGTTTAGATTGTAATTTCTTTCTCTTATAGACCAAATTGTTAAAGTACTGAAAGTTTCCCATGCAAAAGACAAATATCTAACGTTAGATATGCTTCTTATCCTGTCATAACCAATTAAAGAAATGATTTAGAACATAGACAAGTTAAATAAAGCAAATCTGCACAAGATTCCAGGAAGTACAATACCATAATTATAAATTCAGTAGAAGAACTCACTCATCATAGAAAAAACATGAAGTGAGTAATAAATAAACTATCTAATTAACTAATTTCGATAAACTTGAAAATAAGAATGCCATATAACATATGACTAGTGTTAGTGGTGAAGTATTGTAGCTTATAGGAACCAACATTGATGCATGGGGAAGAAAGACCAATAGAAAATATATAGTGATTGATTCCAAAATTATAGAATACAATATGTTTTCTAAGACAATTCTATCCATAGACAAATTTGAAAAATTCACTTTTATGAGAAAGGTGTTTTTTCATAGGAATAAAAATTGTTCTTACACAACAGTGTTGCTAGAAATTGGACAAACAAATGTATCAATATATCAATGCTATAATGTTATAATGTTTTTTTTGGAGCATGTGAATAAATATTGCATAATACTTGTTGTATGTTCTCCAAAAATTATACCCTCTTTTTTCGTTTCTTACAACCATAACTCCACCTTAACCAACAACTAAGTTGTTTTGCTCATTACTTTCAATTTTCTTCAATTTAAACTTACAAGTTAGAACAAAATAATCCAATGCGATCTTTCATCCAAAAATCCTTCCAATATTAAATCCAAGATACAATGTTATTCTTTGAAACTCAAGCAGAAAAATTCTCCAAGCTTCCCTGAAATATTCATCAAGTTGTTTTGAGCTTTGGTTCACGCCCAACTTCTCCTTTATTCAAATTCACTAAGAACACCTAAGTGTTAACAAGATAATAAATCATAAGAGATAAAACTTTTCACTCTAGTGTCATATAAGTGTTGACTCAAACTCTTGTCACTATGTCTAGATTAAAAGCATTTAACTGATAATCATAATATATATTTTTTTGATATAAAAAAAGACAATAACCTAAATACTTTTTTTTATTAGCAATTTATATATATGTATTAAAATAATGAAACACTTGGGGTGCTCCAATCTTTATACAAAAGATATGTACATAATTTTAAAAACATAACTCACATTACAACATTGTACCAATAAAACAAAAGGACAAATACAAACAAAGATTAATAACCCAACATTTAACCTTAAACCCTAAACCCTAATATAAGCAAGTTTGGAAACACTCTTAGATCATAATAGTTAATATGCATCTTAAAGCTTAACTAGGATAGTAACCTAAATACTTTGATTTTAATTGTAACTTAGTCTACCTAACTAAGACATAGAAATTGATATCACTAACAACAATCTCCCCTTCAATAGTTGTCCAGTTGAGAATCAAAATTATATAAGTTTAATTTTTATACCAATTTTTAGATTAAGAGTTTATCCCTAAACCAAAAATTATAGTTAATAGTCAAGACATAACTATTTCTATTTAACCTACATCAAGATATTCAATGTCACTTGGACTAATAGTATAAGAAGTGACATCCTAAAAATAAATAAGAGAATGATTCACCACTTAAAATTTGACATACTACAGATAAAAATTAACATATATTTTTATTCAAACAAGTTATCAAGTTTAATATAGAGTTAAAAAAAATGTGTTCTTGTATAATAACATCATATAAAAGTTAACCACAATACTTACCAATAGAAAAATGTACTCACATTTGTTTGTTCATTCACAAGTAATTCACCTTATTCACTTAATTTACTAATAGAAAAATTTACTTACATTTGTTTGTTCACAAACAATTCACTTTATTCACTTAATAGTCAAGTTTGTAAGATTTCGAATGAAAATAACTTTTAAATTGTTTATTGGATCATCATTTTGTTTGTAACATTTATGTCAAATTTGTCTGTGATATACAATTTGAATTCCTATTAAATGGTGATATACAATTTTATATTATTATTTTTCTTGAATTTCCTTTTTGTTATTTATATCTTTCAAACTTTCATAAAAGGAAGGAGTTCTTGAAATTTTTTTTTTCTTATCCTAGTCTTTATCTTCTTGCCTCTTCTTCATATTTCAATCTTGTTTTTCTTTTATTTTCTATTTACAATATAATTAAGTAACTTGTAATTAAATAAATTTTGTATTTAAGTAATTTTTTCATCAAAATTCAGTTAACATTGGCTTGTAACAATAACACATTTATATTTATAACATAGACTAGCTCTTGAGCAGAAAATTCAGTATCAGTTCTAATAAATGTGTGGTTGTAGTTTTCTGTGAAATAAAAAATCACTCAAAATTCATCATATTATATATATACACTAGTAATGGATTAAAAAGATATTTATTTATTAAGATGAAGCAGATTCAGTTCATTAAATTGCTAATAAACCTAATTACAAGTGTGTACCCAACTGTGCAGTACTTGTTTGTGGTCTCTCCTAATTTTGGTTTAACTAGTTCCTAGAAACCACATAATGATAATAATCATGCCTAAAAATCAATAATCATAAAATTAGGAGGTAGTTATAAGTATTTAGATAACTTATGAATTACCTACTAACGAATAATTTGAATAATTCATATGATTTGGTGTAAAGAACGAATATTTGGTTAAATAAATGTATATATTTAAGAGATAAAACTTAAAAGCTTTTCAGAAACAACATCAGTTAAAAATAGTCATCATAGATTGGAGTGAAATAATTGTTAACCAAGATAATCATTAATGCGTATATTATTTTCATATATTTAGACACTCAAATATACTTTTCTTTCACTCAAATTAGATGTAATCATCACTTTAACTGATGACATATAGCTAAAAATACTTTTGTTCTAATCACAAAATTAAGGAGATAATTTATCTCTTAATTCTATGAAACTTAATTAGAAATAGTGTAAACTTAAAATGAATTTTAATAAGATTTGAGGTGGAAAATTCTATGATTTACATGTCAGATTAAAACAAAATCAAATACACTAAAATTTGAGTAGATAAACATATGAACTAGCAATTGATTAGATAATTTTTAAAACAAGATTTACATGATTTGCTATTATTATAACCATAATATCCAAACAAATGGATAGAAAAAATCATACAACTTATCTGTAATTTTCACATCTGCAAGAAACCATGTCAAGTCCCTAGTTTTACAGGCTTTTTGCCTTTTCCTTACATAGACACAGTTACACGTGTTGGTGTCTAAATTGTACTCTAGTTTCTGATTTTATTTTTTTCCTCCTTCAATTATTATCGATATATCTCAAACCCTAACAAAAAAAACCAAAATTATTGAATAAAATTAAATTCATAAAATGATAGAAATTATAGAATATTAGAACAAGTGCCACTACTGTTTGGTGATTTTGATTAAAAGCCCCTAAACAAGATAAAAGAAGTTAAAACCAACCATTGCCTCATTGTAGTTTTTCTTGTTTATTTCTGAGTTCCATGGCGGTGGATCACATTATCCAACAACAGAAGAAGAAACAGCTAAAGAGGTTTCATTGTCCAAAAAATTCACAGAAGAAAACTTCTTGATCTACATCTTCACACATTCCCTCTAACCATGTGTGTCCTATAGAGAGAAATTAGAAACTCCTTCTTTCCCACATTCAGCATTTTACAATTTTTTTTTTTCATTTTTTCTCACATTCCCGAGAAAAAGAAGATCCGAAACGGCCGAGTTTCTAATGATAAATGTTAATTATTCTTCACCCTTCTTGTAAGAAGAAGCTTTTCATTTGCATTCCTGAAGCTCTCTCTTTCACAATCTTCAAGATTTGATTTTTCTCCCATGCATGCGGCTAAATCGCAATTTTTTCTCGACCCTTTTGAATTTCCCGTCTCAATTTCATGCACCCGTCTCACATTGCTTGTAATTTCTCCTGCTTTCCATGACTGAGATCTAGGGTTTCACTCTATGCTCCTTCCTCATTCTGCCATTCAAGCAGAAACCATTGATTTTCGTGCCACATTGATTTGTCTTCTTTAATGGGTTTCGTCTAAAGTTTTCAAATTTACCGTTTTTACCTTCCGGGTCGCCATGCTGAAGCAATTCCTCAGCAGACTCCCCCGCAAGACACCGAAATCCGACTCGGACGAGTCATGCCGAGCCGACTCGTCGCGCTCGGACGATTCCCCACGCGCCGCCGGCAGACACAATCGCACGCACGGCGTCGCGGCCGCTTCGAACGCTGCGAAACGGACATCCTCGTCTGCGGTCTTTCCGGCGAGCACGGTGTCGGTGATAGAACCTCTGGTGCCCTTCAAGGATGTTCCAAGCTCGGAAAAGATGAACCTTTTCGTGAGCAAGCTGAGTCTGTGTTGCGTGTCGTTCGATTTCACGGACCCTGGTAAGGACACGGTGGAGAAAGAGGTGAAGAGAAGAACCCTTGTTGAACTTGTTGATTTTGTTTCCTCTTGTGGGTCCACGAGGTTCGGTGAACCTGCTATTCTCGCTGTGTGTAGAATGTGTGCTATTAATCTCTTTCGCGTTTTCCCGCCAAATTATAGGTCCAATCGTGGTGGTGAGAATGATGATGATGAGCCATCCTTTGATCCCGCTTGGCCTCATTTGCAGCTCGTGTATGATTTGCTGCTCAAGTTTATAACCTCTAACTGTCTTGATGCTAAGGTGGCCAAGAAGTACATCGACCATTCTTTTATCTTGAGGTTGTTGGAGTTGTTTGATTCGGAAGATCCTAGGGAGAGGGACTGCTTGAAGACCATTATGCATAGGGTTTATGGCAAGTTCATGGTGCATAGACCCTACATAAGGAAATCCATTAACAACGTGTTTTTTAAGTTTGTGTTTGAGACTGAGAGGCACAATGGGATTGCTGAGTTGTTGGAGATTTTTGGGAGCATAATTAGCGGGTTTGCTTTGCCTTTGAAGGAGGAGCACAAGATCTTCTTGTGGAGGGTTTTGATCCCTTTGCACAAGCCCAAATCTATGGGGGTGTACTTCCAGCAGTTGTCTTACTGCGTTACACAGTTCGTGGAGAAGGAGCCTAAGTTGGCGAGCATTGTCATCAGGGGATTGTTGAAGTATTGGCCGATAACGAATAGTCAGAAAGAGGTGATGTTCCTGGGTGAACTGGAAGAAATTTTGGAAACAATTAACATGGTAGAGTTCCAGAGGGTCATGGTACCGTTGTTTTGGCGGATTGGATGCTGCATTAACAGTATGCACTTTCAGGTACGATTTTTATTCACTTATTAGCTAATTCTAGTTATTTTCATGCTTTTATATAGGAATGAAATCTATGCCTTTCAACTATAGTTTGCATGGTGCTATCTATTCTGGCTAAGCACATTAGCAAACGGATCTTTATAGTCTCTCCAAGATGTGGAGTAGAACCCTTATAATACAGGGATGCGTTTCACACCCAGCTAATACAAGATCAGTGTCACTTTTGCTGTGTTGGAAAGAACAATCTATAAACACCAGGGGGATTTGTGAAGACACAAAAATCCTGTCTGAATCAAAGGGCATACTGTTTCACAGCCTGGCTTTTAGTATAAGTACTCAACAGGCTTCAGAACCTGGTTTATCCATCCTTAATGGAATTGATTCAGGAATATGTACATCACAGGGTAGGGACTAATAATAATGCTTAATAACTTCAGGTTCAAAGTCCAAAATGTACTGCACCTTTGTTGGGAGATTTTTCTGCCAAGGTTATTATTGAGTTGATTGCATTAATTTTGTGTTAGAGTTCACTTTATAGGATGTGAAACTGAAAGTAGTTTGTATTCCTTCTTGTTTGATTAGAGCTGTCCATGTTTTCTTTAAGTATGTTTGGCAACTTTCTTGTCTTTTCAATATAGGGACTGGCATGGCAACTGATTTAGTTTCTGCAATTCCTCTCCATCTTCATTTGTTTTTGTATCTTCTGAGAATCACTTGTTTCCTGTGACGTTTTTCTTAACTGCTGAAACATAACCCTTTTCTGTTCAACATGAATTGTTTCAGGTAGCTGAAAGAGCCCTTTTCTTATGGAACAATGATCATATTGTGAATTTGATTGCTCACAACCGACAAGTGATCCTGCCAATCATGTTTCCAGCCTTAGAGAAGAATTCTCAAGGCCACTGGAGCCAAGCAGTGATGAACCTAACTCATAATGTTAGAAAAATGTTTGCAGAGATGGATGAGAAGCTATTCCTGGCTTGTCATTCTCAGTTTAAGGAAGAAGAAGCACTGCTAAACGCAGCTGCAGAGAAGCGGAAGGAAGCATGGAAACAACTAGAACATGCAGCCAGTCTTCAGCCTGTGATTGGAAATACTCCAGTTTTAGTGTCTACAATTTGATAACCTGTAACTTATGTATGCATGTATCTATGTCAGAAATTCAATCCCTATCCCTTTCATCCTGATATGGTGGAAAAAAACCGCTAGAAAAGTGGTAAATGGCTGTTATCTTTAAGGTTCCTACATGCATTTGATGCTTCTGGCAGCCAGATGTTGTACCTTGTAAAATGCTTTTGATTGCCACTGTATGGTAGTAACTTATCTGCCTCCTTCTGATAAGTGATGTGAAGGACTCTATGCAGTGGATCAAACCAATTTCTGTATAAGCCTATTTCCAAAATCTGCTGTGCTTCTGAGCCTTTCTCCTTAATCACCAGTAATTGCCATACTAAGATACTGTTAATAAACTAATGAATTATATACATTTGATTAAGGTTCCACCTCTTTAAGACTTGTGTTCCAATGTCACGGTCATGTAACAATTTTTTGTGCATTAGGAAGAAGATACTAAAACGGAGATGGAATCTGCACGTGGGAATGATATAAAATTAAATAATGTTAGTTTTTCTAATGTTCTTGCTTCAAATTGAAAAGTAGAAAACAGTATTTTTGTAAAGTGCGACATTTCAATCATTCACTTCTTGTCTTGTCTAGTTCTTCCGATGAAAACTTTTATAAATCTAAAGTTCGTTGAATACACGCTTTTATAATAATGACATGGTTATTGTTTCATTCTGATTTCATTTTTTAATAGAAAGGCTTAATTTATAATGTTAATTACCAGAAACTAAGTACAGCAAAAACATAAAAAATTGCTCGAAGATCATTGAAAATAAAGTAGCTTGTAATTTCAGTCAAACTATATATACAATTTTGAAAAAGATTAACCAGTGACCACAGTTGTTGGATCAGTATTCACGGAAGAGAAAATTATAAATTTGCAGCCCTACCAGCGAAAAGCTTCTTTTTCTTTGGCGTCAAAAGCAAAAGCTGGACTTACATTACAGTAGCTACTTGGGTCCAGTATATTCTTTTTTCATGGACCTACACTAGAATAAGGTGGATCTGAATTCCTGAAACGTGTTTTCAACAATTGGTTCAAATTTCAATAATTCAAGATTAAAATATAAAGCAAGTGCATGGTTTAAGACACTCAATGTGGATGACTTTAGATAATAATTGCAAATGTTGTACGATATATAAATAGAAAACAAATTGTATGTAATTTAATTTGCATTACATACAGAAACGTTTGTTTCAGTACAAAATATTGCGACCAACTATAGGGCTTTGTTGCATCATGACAACCTTAAAATGAAGCCTACTCGGTGTTAGTACATCAACTCACTCTTTGAACTGTATCATCCGCAACAATTTTGTTTTACAAAGAAATCTGGAAGAACCAGAGTATGAGACCATCTTAAACATGTAACAATCACGGAACAAACAGCAATAGGTGATTGATGACGAAAAAGAATGGTAAAATATATGCAACTGATGATGATTATCAAGCATCACTGTGCCGGAAACTGTGAAGTCATCCATTAGTCTTTAGGGAACAGCCAAAAACATTTACACTTGGGCCTCGAAGAGTGACTGCACCGGTTTTGGGGACAAGTTTGCCACACAATTGAACTGTCACAGGAAACAAAAGTCACTGTCATTTAATTATCTCAACACCCTTTTTCAGCAACGATAAGGACATGCATATTATTTTGCCTGTTCAAACGGGGAACAATAAACAGGTAAAATACAGCAGAATATGAACCCCTTAAACACCCCATTTTCCCAATAATGATATAACTTGACATAGATTAAATAATACAGATGAAGCCTATAAATTGATCCTGCCATTTACCAAAGCTATATACTTTATACAGTTCTTTTTTGTTGGAAAATTTCAGAATTCATTTTTTTACAACATATAGAAAAAATCCATGTTTTGGTCTCCACATAAACATATATTTTTCGTTTTGATTCCTACGTAAAAACAACTCTAACACTGCTACAACTTCAACAAATGGTATTTATAACATAACCATTAACATATATTCCATACTGGACATGTTTGACACTGACAAAAAGGGTGCCTGGAAAAGAAGTACAATAATATTATGTATGTCTTGGGATGTTTAGCAATTTTGGTGAGGCTGAGTAGTGGAGTTAAAAAGTTTAGTCAACTGAAAGAAGAGTGGGTGAGGTTTTTCGAAAATATTTACAGAGAATGAAGTAAACAATTAAATTGAATTGAAATTTTCTTGTAAGTTCAAATGAAGTTGTGTATTTAAGATCTATAAAAAAATTTGATTGAACTTCTTTAAACATTGAAAATACACAAGTTGATTTCATTTTAACTCTTTTTTCTTCTGTGAAGTTTATCTGAACAGAATTAATTATTGCACAGAATTCCAACCTTCTGTAGTTTATACTTATCGCGAACAGCATTGAGAGGACAGCCTTTGGAATTAAGTTGCAAATCTTGCAGTTCAAGAACAACAGTTTTGAGCTCTGAAGCTTTGTAGTTTGTATAGTGCTCCAAAGTTGGATTCTGCAAATAAATGCATGAGACTTTTTAAATTTGTTTACTTCTACATAAGGATCAAAGGTGAATAGTTAAATCGCAACTAAGCAATCAAGAGTTCATACCCATGGATGTTCTGAATCGTTCAGGGTCCATCTGGCAAGGAACACGGCAGATGCAGCTACAAGAGAAGGAAGAAACTGGAAGAAGCTATATTCAACAAGAGCAAGCTCTGCTAAATAATTTGCCAAGAATTCCAGTTCAACACAAGGAGCCTGCATAATAGAATGAAATTACCAAGTTCATTAACATTTTTCCTTTTTGCATGATGAAATAACCTTTCCAAAGTGTAATAAATTGTGGATAAATAGTGTATAACAACTCTAGTACCTTGTAAGAAGATTGTGCTGCTTGGATGAATCTCCTGAAAACCAAGAACATGTCAAGAGAAAATTGTTATTACAGTAAGATAACTCCTGAAAAGATAAATGCACATGCCTTTCATTTTTAAAATTTGAAATCCCAAAAATAACTCTCAAGAAAATCTTAATGTCTCTGTTTAGAGTTCTTTCTTTGAGGAATCAACAAATGAATCGGTTTTAACTTCTGTCTACTATTTGATTTGATACTACACTAATGCCACTATAACAGGCTATTTAAAACCATGTGTAGTACTATGTAAATGTAAATACAACATACATACCTCAGAAATGTTTTGATTGTGGGAACAGATAACTGAAAATGAATCACATTCAGTACTTCTCTCTCCATTTTGAGTACCTGTCAGATAAAGCCAATTAGGTGTTATATATATATATATATATATATATATATATATATATATATATATATATATATATATATATATAT
>Ga0214545_1003540_pt1 | contig 29698 bp, 13 predicted proteins | sample CNSS4metaG_FD_160064 | JGI IMG/M metagenome (GOLD analysis project Ga0214545, IMG submission 160064) | Root nodule microbial communities from cowpea collected in UCLA plant growth center, Los Angeles, California, USA - CNSS4 | ecosystem: Host-associated > Plants > Roots > Nodule | place: USA...
TTTTTTTTTATATATTTTTTTTTTATATATATATATATATATATATATATATATATATATATATATATATATATATATATATATATATTGTATGATGTGTAACTTTTTGAGATTCCCTAATTTTATCATGATACTTTTGCATACGTTAGCCGTATTAAAAATTACTTCTTTTTTCTGTCCTATTTAAAAAAAAACATCTCATTCTCATTAAATATTTTGAAGACATCATGCATTTAATTCAATTGATTATATTACCCTTAATGACATATGTAGTGTTTTATACAATTGAATTTTGTGCACATTTACTACGTAGAGAAATTTGTCAAATATTTTTTGTGTCTTATCTTCGAAATAAATGCTTGAAAAATGTTCAAAAATAATAATTAATTAGGATAGCAATATTGAGAAAGATGATGGATGCGGAAGTAATGTTTCCTTTACAAAAATTCAACTCACAACTCTTCGCAAATTCGAGAAGACGATTATAAACATGCTTTTCAGTTTTCATATTTTTGTTGAAACAATTGATTTTAATTTGAATTATTTCTCTTTCATTCATGGAAGCAATAATGGAAAATGTTTACCTTCCTCCTTCTCATTTCAAACAAATGCACCATCTCCCTTCTATAAAGTTTTCCTCTCAAAGTTAATTAGGAGTGTGTTTGGATAAATAACTTAATTAAGTATTGACTGAATGTGTATTTATCGCATAAAAATATATAGTTAATTTTTAAATAAAATAAACTAACTTTTTTAATATAAATTGATTTTTTTCATAAAATATCTTAAAAACCTTTTTAAAATAGATTCAAACAACTGATAAATATATCATCAACTATTATCTTGATATAAGTATGTAAATGAACAAAACACACAAGTATGTAAAATAATATAATCAAGATGAGTTTAAAAAGATGAAAAAAAGAGAGTCAAAATCAATTACCGTAGAAGGAATGTGATTTATTAACAACTGAGTAATAGGTAGAGCTTCCACCCAAAATTTGGATGGATCAGAAGCTTGAAGCAATGTGTGGGTCACATCAAGCAAGTGACAATTTTTCCGTTCAACAATGTCATTTTGTTGAGGATTATTAGGACAAGAACGTTGAAATACAATACCGTTTTGTTAAAGGTATTTCTGAAACTCATGAGATATGTATTCACTGGTAGAATCTGAGCAAAAAATTTGAATTTTGATTTGGAACTAAGTCTCAACATATGTCATGAATTTCTTAAACATGGAAAACACTTCAGACTTAGAGTGAATAAAATATATTCAAGTAAAGCGACTACAATCATCAATAAATATGACAAAATATTAATAACAAGTGTGAGAAGCAACATGAGACATACTCCAAGCATTACTATGATTTATTTCAAAGCATGATGAGCACTAGTTGGAAAAGGTAGAGTTTTACTTTTAATCATTTTGCAAACAAAACAAGAAAGAGGTGTACCAAGAAGAACATTTTTATTTCTCAACAAACTAGTTTTAAATAAGTGAAACAAAACAATATGATGTAGGATTATCTTGTTCCTTTTAGAAGATTAATAAATATGGTGATGATTGGTTAAGAAAACCAAGAAAATTCCCACTGGACATTAAGATAGCAAACTATCTAGATGTGAAGATTCCTTTCCAAGGTTCTAGAGAAGAGAAGAATGAATTGATTCAAAACAAATAAGAGTGGACAACACATAAAAAGAGTAAAACCCAAGTCACACACATAAAATGGAATCACCAAGAAGAACATTTTTATTTCTCAACAAACTAGCTTTAAATAAGTGAAACAAAACAGTAGAATTTGGATGACCCAGTTTTCTATGCCAAACCTCATAGAGATTCAAAACATTATTACAAGCAAAAGACAAATGATTATAAATAAATTGGAGTGGAAACAATTGTCCCATTTTAGGCCCCTTCGCGATCACCTCCCCCGATACTTGCTTCTGCAAAAGACAACCATCCCGAGAAAATTTAACATCACAATTATTGTCCACTAATTGACCAACATACAACAAATTGAAAGCAAGTCCATGTGAGACAAGCACATTCCAAACATTAGAGTTTATGTCACCATAATTAGTGATAGAAAGAGTATTTGCATCAACAATTTGTATTTTTTTGAGTACCATTATAAGAATGTACATTATGCAAATTTTGAGAGAAACTCGTCATGTGATTGGATGCATAAGAATCAAGGAACCATGAGTGAGAAACACTAGAGGACTTACCATGAATACCCAAGGATGAAAGAACGAAAAGTACCATTTGTTGAATCATTTGAAGAACACCACCATTACATGGACATTGGGTAGGAGGACAAGTGGTTGCATTGGTAGTGGCATGAAATGCTTGTATTGGTGATAGAGGATGTGTGGGACAATAAACAATGATATGACCTTATTGCTTACAATAATTGCAAATCTTCTTATGACAATTATGAGCAATATGACCAAATTTTTTGCAAGAAAAGCATTGGACTCGTCACATATCACGACCTTTACTTTTATTGTGGGCAACATATGCAATCGGAGCAAGTTCAGAAATAGTAGCATCATGAGTCATGGATCCTTGGATAAGAAGTTCACCAACACATGTATCCAAAGATGGGACTAGACTCCTATTCAACAAAGGACTTCTGATAGCCTCAAACTCGGAAGGAAGTTTCATGAAAAATTGATTATGCTTGCTAGTGTTGTAGACTTCTTGAATAGTCGAGTGAAGCTTGGGGAACAACAACATATAAAATGGCAGAGAGTTTTATCCTATAAATTCAGAAAAATACCTTAGTTGTAATTTGTTATCTCCCATTTCAACTGAAAACGTTTGGCTTTATTATCTTGGTCGAAAATGTGTTTCAAATAATCCTACATTTGTTGATCAGTTGTAAAAGAGCGTAAATTATTGATCATAGTATTAAGGATCAAGAAATAATTTGAGTATCTTTTGCCTCCCATGTAGCGAAGGCAACTTCTTCCTTGGGTGGTTGCATTTTTCCATCAAAGTGATCCCATAATCCTTTCCTTTTGACATGCGTCTTCAATTGAAGTTCCCAAGCAAAGTAATTATTGTCGATGAAGCGAACACAAGAATTGTCTTTCTTTGGAGTAGTCATGGTGAGTGCCAAAAGAATGAGCAACAATGTTGTTAGAGTATAAAACAAGAAGCCTGAAACCACGACTAGAAGTACGAACAGAACCGCAACAACGAGCAGTGCTCGAAACCACGAATAAAACGACAAACGAAAACTATGAAGCAGAACCACGAATCGAGATCATGAACAAGAACGATGAGCGAGGCCATGGACATCGCAAAACCAAGAAGAAGAACTGTGAAACTAGGAAAGCCTCAAGAAAGAAAAAGAAGATCGTGCTTTAGGCCAATACCATGTAAAAAAAAATGACTTGATGCATTTCACTATTATTATTCCCGCGATAAATTGTGATAAAAATATTTTAACAATAATTCTTACTTATAATTACAAAATATTCTATAATATAAAATTAAGAAGAACAAATGAATTTATAATTGCTTAGTTTATTTTTAAATAGCATCAAACTATATTCAAAATTACAAAATATTCTATAATCTAAAAATTAGGAATAACAAAACCTTAAACATTACTGCTAATCTCACATTTTTACATAAAATAAAAATAGAAGAAAGCGGTATATAAAAAGTTTTACTTATATACACCCATTTATATTCACACATATCAAAATAATAATTTATTCTATAGTAATATTAAAGTGATTTGACTCCCTTCATGATTTTGGGATATAGAAATTTAGGTCTAATTCATAAAAGTTACACAAGAAGTAATACCATTTGCCCCGCAGGACTTACGTCAATCTTTTTGGATGTACAGCTAAATACACTGTACTTTATTAAAGTTTTTTATGGTGGCATCGTGAATTTTATATTAGGGTAGGGTAGATTTTAGAACAAGAATTGAAATTGAAATTGAAATTTGATTAAGAGTTGATTGTGAAAAGGACAATGGTTTGAGACAATAGAAAAATGAATTAGGTAAGAGTCGCCTAGGAAAAGCATGTGATTAGAGTGGGCGGCACTATAGTTATTTTCATGAGATATATCAAGTCAACTTTTGATAATTGCTATCATTATATCAAAATAAAAACTATAATTAATTATCGTTCTTTATCCCATTTTGAAATAGGGACATGTTTCAAACAAAATTCTATGAATTTTGGTATCTACTAAAAGTTTTTTTTTATTAGATGACAAAGTGATAACAATTTACGGGTCAGTATGCTAACTTGTTAAAATTGATGAATCAAATTGAAATTATCAATTACTTAATATGTTTTAGTTCGTCCCATCTGGTATGTCAAACTATCGTATCAAAGAGGGGACAAAATAGGATGATTTGTTGACTAGTATTTTTATTTAAATTTAAAAATAAAATGAAAATAATTTAAAAAATTAACTTTTATATAATATATTATGTACATTAGTAATAATATTATAGTTTGAATTACAAATTAAATTTTAATTATTAATTATAATAAAATAATTTGACACGTAAATATAATAATTATTTTAATTTATCTTATTAGAGACATTAATTAATAAATTAAAATTTAATAATATATTTATATGATTAAATATACTTTTAATATATATATATATATATTAAAAAATTAAAAATAATTGTTAAATATGATCTAATATATCGCTTCATCAATTAATAAAACAAGATTGAATTTTTATTTATTTTAGTGTGATGAATCGATCCAACCCATCTCATTTTTAATTGACGAAATTTAAATAATTTGACGTGTTTATCACTTTTGTTTTAATATCAAAATTATTTTTTAAATCATTCATATTAGTATGATACAAAACTTAAATTAATTATTTCTTTTATATTATATATATATATATATATATATATATATATATATATATATATTATTAAAGATAATTATGTTTAGGGATGTCAAAAAAATTCGTACTAGCGGGTATCTGCGGATAAAACCTGCAACGGGTAGAAAACGATATTAAAAATGGATACCCGTTACCCGCGAGTATGGGTATTTTTGATACCCGTATGTTAACAGGGCAGGTACAGGTATCACAATATCCGTACCCGTGGATATTTGTACCTACTAAACTTTAATTTACAAAAATATTCTTATATATATATATATATATATATATATATATATGTATATATATATATATATATATATATATATATATATATATATATATATATATATATATATATATATATATATATATATATATATATATATATATATATATATATATTAGTAAAAAATATTTTGATTAATATTTTATAAGCTGCACATCTTGTCTTTTGTCTTCATTTGTACAGCTTCAAGTATCGGTATGTTATCTTCTTCCAGGTACATCCCTTGCTTGACATTCTTCTCTTTCCTTTCTTTTAAATTGGGATATACATCAAACCCTATATAGAGAGTGACATTCATGGTATGCTTGTTGTCAAATGATGAAATCAAAATAAGAATACTTAGCACATGACAGTTGAGGTTTATTTTGTTTATTTTTCAGGAATCAATCGGAGAAAGTGGACTTGTTGATCAAAACACTAATTAAAGAATTTTCATTGGGGTGAACGTCATTTTATATTTATTTTTATAATTACTTGGACTTGTATGAACTTGAGTTTATTTAAAATTTATTTAAAATTTATGACAGTAATGTATTTTATTTTAATTTGTTTGACATCCCAAACATGCTATAGTAAAAGAAAGACTTATGATAAATGCAACAAAAATTGTTGTTTTATTCTACCTAAACCCTCTCCCAGTTTAATTAATTTCATTACTCTTTCAACTATTCATTCTCCTACATGTTAGGTATATAGTGTTATATGCATATTACATATACACCCTTGCAATTATTAAATTTATTACATATAACCCCCTTATATTATTAATTCTATTACACGTACACCCCCTATGCTATTAAAGTTATTGAACACTCACCCCCTTTGGTTTAGAAACTATTCACACAATACTTATTCCTTATTTGACCCACATGAAGCACAACATCACAACAACTACACCTCCACAAGTCATTATTTTGACTAAAATTATCTCCAACGTTTTTCAATGGGTATCTACATAGTATTTATACATATTTGCAGATATTTAGAAAAAAAGAATGAAATTGTTTATTAAATATTTACAATAAAAAATTAATCTTAAGATGAAATCTAAATAAAGTTGTATAATAACATGTCATTACAAATAAATTTAGCCTTTTTTTAAAAAAAAATTAAATAAATTTCACGGTAAAGTATAAATTTAAAACGTTATATATTCTCTTTAAAATTAATTTTAATTTCATAAACATAAATAAAACACGTAAATCTATATTTTTTTATTAATAACTTTGTTTTTGTTAACTAATTATTTTAAAAAGATTTAAATAAGAATCATTAATAATGGATAACAGATATCTACCAGTTGAATATTCGTATTTACTTTATTAACAAATGAGTGATTTCTTCATTTGGTATTCATTGCATATTTTTCTTCTATCGTGAAACTTTTTTTGCTATCAGTAGGTGGGATATAAATCATCACAAACTTTTCTTTAATTTCTGGATGTTTGGGTGTTGGTGAAGTTGAAGCTTATGACTTTGTGTTCTACAGAAAGAATATAAAATCATATGTATATGAATTTGTCAAAATTTTATAATGCAATCACTGAATAAGTATGAATGTGAAGAGGAAAATATTAATTATATCGGACAACTTTTATTAGAGAAGAGTTTTGCACTAAAATATAAGAAAAATTTCTAAAAGATGTAGACCAAGCCGAAAACGAAGTTGCAAATAATAGATAATTGCAAAAATTTCTCCATGCATCGATTCCAAATTGAATATATATACTTTAGAAGTGGGATTATTCAAACAAAAACAGCAAAAAGTATTAAAACAGAACTTAATGATTTTCTTCTCCATTATTATCGTTTTAGGTATAAGACTACTTATGTGACATCGTGAAATTGTAAAAGGGTTGGTACTCTGATATTATATTTCTGCCTTGTTAAAAAGAAGATTATTTAAAGTAAGTTTATCTTTAAAATATATCAGTATGTGCGTATTTGGTATTAAAAAAATTTATATGTTATTAAACTGTTAGTGTGCAATGCATTCACAATCAACTCAATTACATATTTATGTTGAAATTAACTCACAATTATACTCAAATCCTATCTTTAATGATTTTGAACCTATAATAAATTTCAATTCCTTGAATCCTTAAAAAATTAAATTATGAATTAAGTTCAAAAGTCTTAAAATTACTAATGAATCAAGTTCAAGCCACAACAAACATTAATATAAATCAAATACTAACCTAAACATGGAAAAAAAACATATATATTAACATCACAAATAACACAATATATTAGCTTATTAAATATAATCTCAACAAAAAGAGATAGTTCTTCATAGTGGAGAACCTAGGATTTATAAATTGAAAGGATTTGGAAGAATTTGAAAAGTGAAGATTAAACAAGATAAAAATTAAGGAAGATTTTATTTATTCAAAAAACATATGACACAATTAAAAGGTAGAAATTAATGGTATCAGTGGACATGTGGCAACATGTTTTCCACCTTTGCAAATCTTTAATGTCTTATGATTATGAGACTAGATCCATTCATTAATAAAGTTTGAAATCAAATGATTACAAGTTTGAAATATACACGAAATCCAATTGTACAACAAATTAAGGAACTAAAAATATATTTAACCTTTTAAAATTTAGAAAAAAAATATGATTCCTAATTAATATGGGACGATTTTGACTTGACTAGAAAAAATATTATGCACATCATATAGATTCCAAATATGGAATATAAAAATATATATTATATATATATATATATATATATATATATATATATATATTTATATTTATAATAAGGTTATAAACATTTTACTTAATATATATAAAAAATAACTTATCATATTCTTTTCAAAATAATTATCAAAAATTGCTCCAATGAGCTTAATTAAAGTTTAAATATTTTAAATAATAGTTAAAATTCAAAAAAATAAATAAATAATAAACAAATTGATATGTGAAATAATAAAAATTATTATAAAACTTAAATTTTGATTGAATAAAATTTTAAGGAAAAAAAAATGCTTTTAATATTTGAAGTTTGACCTTAATTTGGAAATAATCCCAAATCAAAACTTGGTCGGTCCCTACACTTTCAAAATTATTGTTTTTTATCCTTATTTATGGACGACGTTAAAAAAACAGTGTGTCACGTGTTAGTGCTCTAACAAACATTAAATAACGTCCGCTTTGTAATAGTATGACGTCTTTTAACAATTGTTAGAGCACTAACTGATTTTAAATGTTATTCCAAATCTTGTTTGAAATGGCACCAACATGTCATCGGTTGGTATTATGACCAACATTAAGTGAAGTCAGACTTCAGTTTACCTGACGTTAAGACACCTCAGCTTTTAGCTTCGACATCCATTTTAACGTCACTCTATAATGTCGAAAGTTTTCGTGACCTCAAAATTTGAAAATAATAGACATTAAAATTCACTTTTGTGTTAGTGACACACACGTGACAATGTCGTTTGTCACATTGAAAGTTTTGGTTTTATGAAAATTATTCAAAGTTTGGAACAAGAACGAAATCCTATTTTACATGAAAGTTGAGGGACTAAAAACACATTTAACCATTTTTTGTTGTTGTAAAATAACTTAAAAAGTTTGGAAATTGTGTGATAGGTAGGATGGAGTAAGCTCAATGAACCATAACCAATCTAAATCCCACTTCCTACACATCCACTTAATGGAACTAAATGGGAAATAAAATAAAATTTGAAAGGGATTTTGGATAGCAATTATCTAGACAATATGGAATTATAGAAATAGGGTAATATTTTGTTTGTATGTCACAACTGAAAGCATGATTATAGATGAAACATAACTATACAATGTAATACTTTCATATTTTTATTGGTACTACTATCCAATATGCTTAAAATCATGTAAAACAAGAGCTAAACACAATAGTGTGTTTGAATAGAGTATTTTAATGAAATAATTCATTTTTTTTTAAGAATTTAGATTTTTTTTGTAATGAAATGTTTTGTTTGGATAGAGAAATTAAAAAGCATTTAAAATGCAAGTTTTTTTAAGTATTTCAATTAGCTAAATTAGTAGAAATTCAAATATCCTCAAAATAGGTGAAATTTGAAATTCGTCTCACTCAACCTCACACTTTAGACTCTCGACGAGCTAGGTAGGCCCGACGACCCAAACGGACTGGGCTGGCCATACAACACAAATGGAGTCCGACGACCCAAACGTATCAAGATGGCCTGACAACACAAACAGGACGGCCCGACACAACGACGCACACCAGTTGGGCAAGCCCAACAACCTAAATATGTCGGGATGACCCGACGACTTAGATGTAACGGGTAAGCTCGACCACCTATTGGGTGCCCAATGACCCAAACAGATTGAGTGGGCTCGACGACCCAAATGTATCAGGCAGGCCCAACGACCTGTATGAGTTCAACTAACCCAACGACCCCTACAAGCCCAACTGGTCCAAAAACCTAGATGGGCCCGACCGACCCGTCGACTTGACAATCTTGACCTGCTCGACGACCTAGACAAGCTCGATTGGCCTAATTACCTAGACGGGTTCGATAGGCCCGACGACCCGGGCGGTACCAAAGGCCCCACAACCTAGGCGGGTCGGGCTGGCTCAACGACAATGACTATTTAAGCGGGTCGATGACACAAACGAGCCTAATGACCCGAATGGGCAGGGCGACAATCGGGCTGGTCAAGCCTTGTTTGGATCGTCGGGCCGGCTCAACCTTTTTAGGTTTCGTTGTTGGCTCGACCCGTCTAGGTCGTCGGGTCGGACCAGCTCAGTTGGGTAGTCAGGTCGACTCGGCCCATTTAGGTCTTCGATCCTGTTTCTAAATTTTCCATAAACTCAAAACATAATTATGCCTGAAATAAGTATTGTTAAAATGAAATTTTATCTCACAATAAATTCAATTATTTTATCTAAACAAGGAATTAAGATGTAAGGTAATTTAATTTCTTTATCCAAACAAATTGTTTAGAAAATGAAGGGAATTTAATTGCAAGCAATTCAAATATAATGTATTTCAATTTCTCAGCATTATTGAAATGTTTCATCCAAATATAAGATAAAAGGTCTTTGAATAATTGAGCATTTTGGTAAAGATGATAGGTACAGTATCTTGGTAGTTTAGTATTATATCTTAACCTAGTGGATAAGATAATAGTCACATTATCCAGATAAGGAAAGAAAAATTAAATGATAAAAACTCAATTAAAAAATATATAAATTAAATATTGAACCCAAAAAAACTCAATTGAAAATATCTAAGTTTGTGAATAATTTAAAAATTTATTAAGTCTATATTTATATTAAAAACACCGGATAAAATATTATTTTCTAAAATTTTTAGAATAGGATTTAGTGTATTTTTACCTATTTTAGTCTACAAAATCTATATAATAATAAATTATTTAATTCATGAAAGACGTGTTAATTAATTAGGGATTAACATCACACGAATGTTTTCTATAAATTGTGAGAACTTCAAAATAGGGAAACTAAAACAATTGATTAATTATTTCATAAATAATATATCTTTGGAAGCCTAAAAAATTTAACTTGCGAAAAAAAAAATTATATTAGTATTTTATATTCAACAACCATATTAAATGACAAATATAATAGTATGAATGTTTTGATTTACATCAGTCGATAGTTGAGCTGAATGGTATTTTATAATACCTTTATCTCTTATAACTTAGTGAGAGATATTTTAGAAACAAAAACCGTAAATAGAAACATCAAGTTTTAAAGAAAAAAATAACTCAAATTTAATTAATTATAATGATATTATCTTATTGAGTTTAATGTCTAAACATTAATATCATTTATGAAGATAAAAATATAAAGTTTCACAATACTCGTTAAAGTATCATGTAGATTAGAACCAATAATAATTTACAGACACCATTTTAGATATGCTGATTGATTAAAGATAATATTCTAACTTGATGAGTGATAAAAGAAAGCAATAATAATTAGTTAAAATTATATTTTTGTTCAAATCTTTTATTAGATATTTTTTTTGTCTTAAAAATATTTTAAACTAAATTTATAAACAAAAGGAAAATATATTCTTATTATGAAAAATATCATTTTTTTAGCTTTGATTTGATCAATTCTCACCCATTCTAAAATAAGATGCAAGTCTTTAGAGTTAAGAGATTGATTTTTGATAATACTAATCAAACAAATCAACCCTTTTTTTAGAATCCACACACATAACATAATTGTAATCTTTTGGCAACTAAATCATGGTGCAAGATATCAATAAAATAAAAAAAAAAAAAAAAAAAAACCAAACAAATCAAAAAAAAAAAAAAAAACAAATAAAAAAAAAAAAAAAAAAACAAATATATAAAAAATAAAAAAAAAAAAAAAAAAAACCATCAATCTCATGTTATAGTTTCGTGTGGATCCTTCTTATGTGTTTGTCCTTGAAAGTACAGAAATTATTGCCGTACAAATCGCCCAAATGCAGAAAAACACGCACTATATGAAATTGACATACGCAATTTCGAGTCATATCGTGCATGTATTTTTCAAGTGTGTAAGACTTTGAACACTATGCATCTACGTTTCTTCCCTCTGTGGTTCTATGCATATATACATGTCAATTCTTCATAACAACAACGAAGAAGAAACACACAGAAATTACGTAGCCATGAAAATGAGAGAGTGCCCCCACCACCACATGACTAACCCCACGAAACATCCACGAAATTTGTTCAGAAAGAGCCACTCTCAACGTTGAATAATGATGCATCAGTACTTATCTCATCATATTTAACACCTAAAATTCGGAGATAAGAGATAAACACATAAAAAGAAAAAAAAGTTAAATATATTCTTAGTCCCTTAACTTTTAGTAAAAATTGGAAATAATTCATTTTCGAAACTTTGGCCAAATTTAGTTCCTTAACTTTACAAATTCATGAACTTAGTCATTTTAATCAAATTTTGTTAAGTTTATTTCACATTTCAAAGGTGTTTCATGATAACATTTGAGTTGTTTGTACCGAATGACATATTTTTGCTTTAATGCTAGCTAAGAAACTATTATAAAACGTGTTTGAAACATCTAACAAAATAAAATAAAAAATTGGTTAAAAGGACTAAATTCACACATCTTTGGAGATAAGGGACTAAATTGGGCCAAAGTTTCAAAGATAGACTAATTTCAAATTTTACTAAAAGTTGAGGGATCAAAGACATATTTAATCCGAAAGACAAATACATATCAACTTGGTCAATTTTAAATCTAACTCAATCTTATAAAATTGGCTTGTAAGATATGTGGGACCGTCCAACACATACTATTCAAAGCATATACATCTCGAGTATAAAATATTTACGATGTATTAGTGCAAAAATAGGATTTAACATTGCCTAATATGCTTCTCTTTTAAGAAAAATAAAATTTATAATAACACAATGACATTTTTTAAAATATTTGTAGAACTATAACCAGCGATTTAAGGATAACCGAAATTTATACCTTAACCGTATGATATAGGTTTCAGCTCTATGTTAAAGACTAGAGCCTATACTCATACATATATGCTTCGATTCTTTAAGGAATCAAAATGTATACTTATAAATATAGACTTTGGTTATTCTTGAAGTGCAATTTATAATTGTACAAATATTTTAAGAGATATCACTGTATTTTTAGAAGGTTTTGAAATAAACTTCGACTTTAAATTAAATCGAAGTCTTTATGATGAGTGCGTGAGTATTTTGTGGTTACATGATATGTGCTTCCTTTATTTTAGATTTTATTTAATTCTACCTCAATAAAATTATTGAATAGAGTGTCGCTATAATTAAAATTGATTACGACTAACATTATTTCATATTATTTCTGTTTTACATGAATGTACAACATTACTCTTAAAAAAAAAACCTTTTAATCTCCTCTACAATTAAAAGTACTAAATATTCTTTATATTGAGTCATTTACGACTTTTCCATATATTTTTTAGTTGCCATTTCTATCTACAAACAAATGTACTGTTTGATAAAAATTACAAAGAAAAATATCCTAGAGAGGATACAATAAAACACTCCTAAAGAATTAATTGCAAACATGTCCTCTGAAATCGGTATATGTAACCACAAAACAACTCTATGGAAGAGATTAGAAAATTATGTGCTTGCAAAATTATTTGTTTGATTACCAAAATTAATTAAAGGATAAACAATTCCGTTGAAATCAAATTCTCCAACTCATGATGAAATACACTAAGTAAAGTTATAATTGATAAAGAATATTATATTTTTCTCTCTAATAAAATGATTAGACAGAAAGTCATGCTTATACTTTAATCTTTACAAATTAATTGCATAGTGATCAATAGAGTTATAAATGGAGCAAAATATAAATAAAATAAAAATATTTTTTGACAATTATTTGAAAATTAATATTTTTAAAACATGGCTATTAACTTGATTTACCTACTCAAACAACTCGTATACTTATCAAAAGTGAGTTGATCAGAGAAGTTTTTATGTACGATCAGTAATACTATTAGATAAAAATTGTGAAATGACAAAAAAGAAAAGTTAAATAGACATTTGTAACACGAAAAATATTTATGTAAATAATTTTATTATTAATTCAAATTTAAAATTGGTATATTGTATTTCTTGTTTAGCCAGCTTGTTTTACACAATTTTGTTCTTTTTATCACGAATTCAAATTCAAGCTAATGTACATAATAAAATGTTTGTTTAAAAATGTGATAGAAAATATTTTCTTATATATATAATTTTTGTTTTAAAGAGAATTGTCCTTGTCTTTTTCTGTCGACATTTATTGGTGGCACTCTCTCGATTCCGTTGAAAAATTTCAATATTTAGTTTTCAAATGAAAAACTGTCCCATGCACTTCTTTTTCCTTTATTTCTGTAAGCTTATTATCGTTTATTCTTGCGGGAAATCCTATATTACGGTTACGGCTGATAAATATATACCGAGTGCATAAGGAAGCCTATATTTGTTCTTTGCAACCCTGTATTTTTATTTTTCTTTTTTATTTTTTTATTTTTGGGGGTTGAGTTTGGTTATTTAGTATTTTTAATAACAGCAAATTTGAGCAATCATTAAGGTCTATCTGTTTGGTTCAAATGGAGAAAGCACACATCGAAAGGCTTTTTGTGCATTAAAGTGATACCAAACATTTGTATATTATATTAAATTTCTCGTGTTCATATAGTTAAAAGTGCAAGTTTTTTTTTTCTTTTTTTTTACACTAAAGGGCTGTCTATTAAATTATTTTTTGAATTATATAAAAATTACCCCTTTTTTTATAACATATTTATAATTATACATGAATTAAAAGTTCACAATTTTTTTCAACACTCTTGTAATTTAAAAATAGATATAATTTGAATTTTCTAAAATAATTATTAAAGAGGTGCCTTTAATGAAAAAATAGAGTCATAAACCAAATTAGATCATCATCACAAAATGAAATACTTATATAATGAAATCTAAAGTTAAGCATACCTTTTTCTTAATATTTAACTATTTAATTAATAACTATGATTACATTTCATCTCTAAATGGTTTTTCTTGGGTAACTTCTTTGCCTCAAGTTCGTTGGCATTATTATAATAATTGCATATGAAATATTATTTAATTTTAAGTTTGATAACTTTTTTTGAATTTTGTATTAATACTGATAATAAAATTCAAATAATTTACATGGAAAAGGCTTAATAACTTACATAAGAAATGAAAAAATAATTTTCAAAACAAAATTGTATTGGAATATAATTTCAAAAGATTGTTTTATTTTTTTGGTATTTGGTATTTTATAATTAAGATGACACATCTCATTTCATGGATATAGTTAATATGAGTTAAAAGTTCTATATTAAATAAAAAAAAATAAATAATATATATATATATATATATATATATATATATATATATTATTTTAAAAATTTAAATTAAAAGTATTATTCTAATTTCTTTTGTAAATTCGATCACAAGATCATCAATGCCCACACTTTTCAATATTAGTGAAAAAAGAAGAAGAAATCCTAAAAGTAAACCACTTGTTTATTTGTCATTGTTCAAATTTCAATATACAAACCTACAAAATTCCATGTTAAGTATGATGATTAAATTCATGAGGTATACATCAAGAATTATCTTTCAGTTAAATGTGTAGCCACACCTACTTGATGTTGCATGTCTTTTACAATCTAATTCGTTAATGTTATTTGAAAAAAAAAAGGAAATAGATTCATATGTGACACCTTTATAATAAATACGTCATAAATACACTAATACGATCAATTTAACATGACATGGCTGTAATAATACAATCTATATAACATTATACGGAATTTACATATTAGATAAATCTTAAACTTAAAGTGTGAATACTTAAAATAAAGAGAGAGAAAGAGTTGATGTTATGTTTTTCTTATAATTTTATAATATTGTTTAGATAAAATAAGAATTTAAATATAATATTTCACGTGTTTAACTACACATGTATAACACGATACAAGTATAATTAGAGTATATGTAAGAGTACGTTTAAATAACTTTATTCATTAAAAAATAAAGAAATAGAATAATTAACCTTTCTATAAATGTTAATTTATGCAAAAAAAAAATTATTTTATATAGTTTTCTATATAAATAAATTAGTTTTGATTTATAATGTGCATTTTTATTTTGTTTTTTCACAAGGAATGTTGTTTAAAAAGGTGCAGGAGTGAGGGAGATGACCTTAAAAATTAATTTAGTTGGTAATTTAAGTGTAAGTCTATATTTCATATTGGATAAAGACGAGAAAGTTAAGAATATATTTTCTTTAAGATTTTGAGTTTAAAATTAAGAATATATATGGGACAGAACTTATGAGGTGTAAATAGTACCAGAAAGCAATACTACAATGAATTGTAAATAGTACAGGAATATATGCTTTTGGACAATAATATCTTGACAACTTTCTCTTATAACCTAAGGTGACATATTTTAAGTGGTTTTGAAATATATAAAAATGAGAAAATTGAAAAAATGTAAAATCACTTAAAAGATGTCACATCAAATTGTAAGAGAAAATTATCAAAATTTAGTTGTTAAAATATTATTTTCCTATTTTAGCATTTTTAGGATCTTTAACAAAGTTCAATAAATGATATTATTTTAGCGTTGATTACAAAAGTATATGTTATTTTATTTCATTTCTCTTATCTAAATATGTATACAAGAAAAAACAGAAGAAAAAATGAAGAAAAACAAAAATAACTTTACCTTCCGAAATAGTTGGAGGTCCAAAATAAAAAGTAAAAGAAAGAGGAATATTTTGTAAAGTAAAGATGAAACTCTTGTTTGATTAAACTTTTCCAAGTTTTGTTGGAACACGTCGAAGCAAAGTTTTCAATGCATCATTTTCTTTTGGTGTGATTGAAAAGTGAGTGTGATGGAGAAGATGAAATTGAAAGGTTAAGTGGTGTTCATGGTGGTAGCGGGTTTTTCACGTTCATGCATGTTTCTTTCTTCTGTACTTTATTTATACGCCTTCTTCTGCATTTCACTCTTCACTTCTCAATCATCTCGTCTAAACGCGCTTTTTTTTTTTTAAAGTAACGTACGGCCAGAACTTTAAGCATGTACGGTTTAATAATTTTTTTTTTTTGTTATGCATTGTGTGCAGCAATAACAATTCTGTTTCTTAGAAATTATAAGATGTGTCAATTAGTTAAATAAATTTGTGAGTATTTTTGTTTTTCTGTTGTTGTTTGATTTACTTATTTTAATTCAAAAAAAAAATCGCACTCATCATTTTAAGTCTTGTTTCCACACTAAAACATGTTTTCACGAGACGGGAACCTTCTATTTTATTAGTTGAATCTTTATTTGAGATGTTTTTTTTCTTTCTATTTTACTTTTAACGATTTAAGATGTATTTTTTTACCTTTTCATTTGACATGTAGTATGGATATATTTTAATTAGCTGTTGTTGTAGTACCTAATTGATATTTGACAATTAAATACATAATACTAATTATTTCATTAACCATTTTTCAAAATGATGCCTCTTTTAATTAATCACATCTTGGATGTGGAAGAGTATTGATATAAACTCTTCATTACCAAATACTTTTAAATCTCTATATATGAATCTATTATCAAGAAGAATATTACTAAAATATTAAGAAAATGTGCATGAACTAGTGGAGAGTCATATAAATATATTTTACATCTAATTCAACCTAAAATCTTAAAATGATTTTCTTAGTGCTTCTTACTATGTTTGTTAGAAGTGGGTTTTAAGTCTAACTCAACTCCACAAAATCGGCTTCTAACATAGTATCAAAGCCATTATTTTAAAAATATATATATCCTAGCCAGATTTTTTAAACATTCTGTTCCACCCGCTACCGGGTCGCTAATGGACCACCAATTAATTTCTAGTCTCACGCACGAAATGTATATACCTCGGTGTGAGGGGTGTGTTGGAAGTCCCACATTAACCAGAGATAAGGCAATTTTATAGTATATACGTGAGGTGCAAACTTCACCTTACAAGCCGATTTTGCGGGATTAAGTTAGACTTAAAGCTCACTCCTAACAATGTTTCACTCGATTTCCATTTGTATCTAACATTGAACTTCACTTTGGGGATGGAATTATAACACTATCAAGTTAAGTAAAATTATTATGAATATTATCTTGAATATTTTATTTATTAATTAAGAGAAAAAAACTTTATATAAATTAATTTCACGCGGTGCACAATGTACGGAATGATTGTGCTTGTTTTAAAATTTGTCTCTCTTTCAAACATAGATTTGGACATGTGTGAAAACGGGTCCATTTTATATAGAGCATGTCAATGCTCATATATCTCTATGCTTCTTCGAGATTTCATAGAGGTTTCTATAACTCACTTAATTTATTTTTGTTTGTTCCTTTTTGGAATAAAAACTAATCAACAAATTAAGTTACCCTTTAGGTAATATTATGTGTATATGATTGAAATTAAAATTTAGTTAATCCTCATATAGTTAATCCTCATATATCGCACAAGATTTTTCATATGATATATTCAATTTTAAAAATGTTCAGATCGATATATCACACGATGAGACCGTTTTTTATGTAAAAGCGAAAGAAAATAAATATGGATCGTCGAATGTTATTATATATATACTAATTAAAATTAAAATAAACAAGACGCGTGAATTTATTTAGAAAATGACCTTTTCTAAATAGTTATATAAATTCAAATCTTGCTTATTTGTGTATGATTGGACAATCTTAGATTCTTTTTCTTACTATGGTCTCACACTATACAACATAGAAGAGAGATCAAATTATATAAAAGTAATATTTGTTGAGAATATTTTCTTTGTAGCTATTTATATAAATTAATTTTGTTAATGTGCAATGTTATCTACCAATCATGTACACTATATATAAGTTTAAACTTAGTCAGTTTTATGATATCAAATCAGGTTTAAAACTATAAGGTATCAAAGTTTATTCTCATTGTGAAACTTAGCATATTACCAATATCCAAAAATTTTTTAAAAATTCAATGAGAAAATATTCCTTAATTTAACCTAATTAACTTGAAACCAAATACAGTCATTAACTTTTTCTATAGCAGAAGAAAAAATTCTTATTTTTTATAGATTTAATTAGTTGGATGAATTTAATTTTGTTCAAATATATCAATTTAGTATTCACTTTTAAAAAAGTATCAATTAAATTTTTTATAAGAAAAATATTTCTTATTTAGTTATTGTGAGGTTGAATATATTGATCTCTTTGCATTATGATTCAGAGGAACATCAAAACCAACCCAACACCATGTAGCTGTGACATGAAACTTCTATGTTGCTGTTTATTCATGCATTTTGTTTAATTACAATTTTATGATATGGAGATAAAACTACTGAAAAGTTTTAAATTTCTTTTTTCATGAATTTCATTTGCATTGTGCGAATATGAAAAATGTTGCTATCAAATCAAACATTATCTGTAATTATTTTTATCTCTCTTATTTTCATTATTTTTTTTGTATACATTTTCAATGGTTAACGCAGTATATTAATAATTTTATTTTACGGTCGTGACTTATAATAAAAAACATTTTTTGGTTGCTTTATTTAGTATTTATAATTATCTATCGTTGAAAACTATATATTGCAGAAATTGCTTATAGAGGAGATACAACATATGTATGAAGTGAAAAATGCTTTTTTTAATGATCAGAAAAGTTTATCGATGTTATTTCCTAACAAATATTGTGTAGAAACAAAAGACAAATTAATGGAAACAATTATACCTAAAATCATTTGCGTGTCAGAAATATCATGTCATTTAGAATATGACAAATTTATCTTATATAATTAGATTTAAATATCACTTTACAACCTGATTTTTTTAAGATTTAATTAAACTTAAAATTTATTTTTTAAGATTATCATTTAAAAAAGTATATTTTAACAAGTTTTTAGTATATTAAACTTATTATATTATTACTATCAAATTATTCATAAATATTAAGTACCACATTCATCTAAGTTATGTTTGCAAAAGGTAACTCTGGTTTTTGTAGAAATTAACGTTTGCACTCATTTTTTTTTTTGCAGCCATGATATCTTAAACGGCTAAGGAGCCACATGGTAACATACATCTAAAATTAGGACAAAGTACTCGAAGTGGTTGATATATGACAATTGACACACTTGATATACTTATTTGGACTATATAAAATTATATATTAGCGTTTTTTATAGATAAAATTTTAATCTCATCTATATGTTGTAATGTGAGACTTTATTATTAAATTTTTCACATATTTTACATAGGAGTACTCCAAGTGTTTTATTATAAATATATAAATATATTATGCTGATAAAAAAATTAGTACCACATTTAATATGTACATATTTCAATAAAAAATGATTGTTAAAAATATCACATACATAAAAAATAAAACAAATTTATAATATATAAGTAAAACAAATGTTATCGGTTTATATATATATATATATATATATTTGCAAAATCTATAAACATATTTATTACAATGATGCAACCATGAAAATGTGAAATTAAAAACGATATGACATTTATAAATAATTTTGATGTAACATTACAACCAACTTTCTTTTTTCTTTCCAAGCAATCACATCTCATTTCTCTTCCTTTGAAAAAAAAAATGGGTAGTATTCTGACACACTGCCATACATAGGAAGAAAAAGCAATGTGAGGATGATTTTAGTCGTACATGAATGGACTTTAAATTGTGGTGTTTGTGGTCGAATTTAAGCCATTTTCAATTTCCTCAACGCATTGTATTTAGATCGTACATGAAAGAAGAAAAAGAGTAATTTGGACTTTGTACACTACATTTATACTACGGCCAATATCAAATGTTATCAAAATTAATAGCCACCACTAGGGGGAAGGTTTATTGACACGTAGCAATGAAGGTTTTTAGTCAAACATCAAACTATAAATATAAATTTATTGAGATAAACTTATCAATAAATATAGATAGAAAAATTAGAATAAATAAATAAAATTTATCTAGAAACACAAATAAGTTAAAAAATGGGTTTTTTATAAACTAAAATATAACTTACAAATAAAAATTTCAAAAGGTTATAACTATGATGCACGGATACCATACATGTATCGGATACAACATACATTTGATACATCGATGTGTTTATTTTGAAAATAATAAAATACGATATGTAATAGATACGTGATATATGAATATTGAAAAATTACAATAATTCTTAAAAACATAATAAATATATTATTGTTATTATGTGAATCTAAATTAAAACTATATTACTATAAAGTTGTCAACATATAAAATATAAATTATTGTGATCGTAAAAGTACCCTTACAAGAAAACTCTTAAATAATCACCAATTTCTTAATTAAAGACCAATTATTTTGGTAGTCAAAACCTTGGTAGGTAATGTTAGTGACCAATTTAGAAACAAATTATTCTGGTAGTCGAAACTTTAATAGCTAATATTAGTGACCAATTTAGAAACCACTTCATAGTAATAACTATTTTAATTAAAAATTTAGAGACCAATTATAATTTTTTGGAACTATTTTAGTTGTCAATAATTTTTATTTTTTAAATTAATACTTAAATTGGTCACTATATAGTGACTAATTATTTTTTGTCATCGAAATTGATCATTATTTAAAGATTTTCTTGTAGTGTACTACGACTTTATAAATTATATACTTCATTGATAAGTATTGATAAAATATCATAAAGTATTAGACACGGTGGATACATGTCAGACACGGATACGTATTGAACACGGATACATGTCGGACACTGGTGACTGAAATTGATGTATCAATGTTGAAGTATGAGTGCGTGACAAACAATATCATAAATGTAGATTAACCTATTATTTAAGAAAAAGTTAATTTATTTTTATTATTTCTTTGTTTTAGAAGTGTTTATTTTAAATGTTTGACCACACATAATAAATTAAATTTTGATTCAATTAATTACTAATTTTTATATTTGAAAAATTAATAATTAATTAAATTTAATTGTCGTTGAAATTGTACATGATGAGATCATTTATTAATACTTTTACGAATTATATATATATATATATATATATATATATATATATATATATATATATATATATATTACGGGCTCCTATGTTTTTTAATATTATTACTATTATTATTATTATTATAATAATAATAATAATAATAATAATAATAATAATAATAATAATAGACTTTACAAAGCTGTGACTAGATAAATATGTATCACTTATGAATAATTATTTATCTATTAGTTAAAAAAAATGTTTATTGACAGTCTAAACAATTTTTCAATATTGAGTAGCGGCCATTTCTTTCTGTACTCTACTTCGTAATTTAAACTTGCATCTCAATAAATTCTTGAATATTAGAATGTAAAATTAAAAATATAAGAAGTTTTGAAATTCAAAATAAAAATAATATTTTAAATTAAATAATTTAAAATACAAATTTATTTTATTTTATACAATCTAAAATATCATTTTAAATTTTAAATTATATATTTCAGAATACAAAATATTATATTTTAGATTGTATTTTTTAGAATATGAAATTAAAATTACATTCTACATTATATATTTTAAAAGAAAAATTTTAAATTTTAAATTACGTAATCCAAAATACAGGAATTTGTGGAGGTGCAAGAAAAAACAATTTATGGAAACGCATGAAAAAATTGCATTGTGCAACACCAAACTTAGGAATTTTCTTCCTCCACCTCCAATATTTTTTATGCACTTCCAAAGATTCATGCTTTTAATTAAATATAATAATTAAATAATTATGAAGTGACAGAAGTAGGTCGCTGCCTAAATTAATTGATAATGTTTGTATATGTATCGTTGTACTCCCAAGAATTAAAATAAATTTATTCAAATTTATTATTATTTAAAATTATAATTATTTAAAATTATAATTAATTAAAATTATATTTACTCAACAATAGAATTAATTAAAATTAAAATTATTCAAAATCGTAAATAATTAAAATTAAAATTATTCTAAATTATAATTAATTAATATTAAAAGTTATTTATATTAAAATTAACTACAAAATAAATTATAATGTAAACTAAAAAAATTACATAACAACAATGATAAAATAATAAATATTAAAAATTTAAATTAAATTAAAAAATAAAAAAGAGCAATCAGAAGTCGACATCCGGAATCAAATATCTCTGGAAGTCGACATTTGGTGAGTTAAGCCAACATTGCCCAATTCCATTCATCGGAAGTCGTCCACGTGCTAACGAAAGTCGACTTCCGGTGATATTTTTCGCACACCTATGGAAGTTCACTTCCGGGCACAATACTTACGGAAATCACCCCTCTTTTACGGAAGTCACTATTCTCTTACGGAAATCACTCATCTCTTACAAAAGTCACTCACCTCTTACAGAAGTCACTTTCAACTACGATAGTCACCTTCAACTACGGAAGTTAGTTTAAATTATTGAAGTGGACTTTCGGTATTGATGGCTTATGGAAGTCGACTTCCAGTGGTGCCATTTTCATGTTGTTCATAGTGGTCTACGAAAGTCTACTTTCCTTATCTTGTGGCTTACAGAAGTCGACTTCCGAAATTAAATCACTTGCGGATGTCGACTTCCGGTTTATGGTTTTTGTTTCAGACATGGATGCCCACAAATCTATACTCCAATCAACTAAATGATGCTTAATCGTATAGATGCATGACAAACATGGCAGTAACAACACAAAAAAAAAATGAAAAATTACAAAGAGATATCAATATCTGTGTTAATGTAGAGGAATGACAGAGGGGAAGAGGAGAGACCAGAGAACAAAACCAATGAGGAGTGGCTTAAGGGGCAAGCTTAGAGAGTGACGAGAGTGAGGCAGAGGGTTTGGGGGTGGGACGACTGCTAGGTTAAAAGAAAGTGAGGGAGTAATTTTCATTAAATAAGAGAGAGAAGTAATTGATTTAAAATTTCAATCTAGTTAAAGGACAATTTTGAATTTTAAAAAAAATGGAGATGCAAAAGAAATATTGGGAGTGAAGGAAAAAAACCCCAAACTTATAAGGACTAAATAGTGAGACAGTTAACCACTGCAACAATTACTGGACAAAAATATTTTAGGGCCCAGCCCATAACCTTGGAGGGTGTCATCAAGCAATTGATCTTGGATTTCTTCCTGCACCTGCAATGACTTTTGATTTTTTGACTAAGATTAAAACTAATTTTTCTCTCTTCTCATGTTTAACCACCCACTAGCATTAACCCCTTGTACATTTTTCTTTGGGTTTCAAGAAGAAAACATGTTTGGGGAAGTATCTAATTTCAAAATTCGAATTAAGTAAGTACTAGATTTTAAAATCCAATTGATGAAATTACTTAATTTCTTCGAGTGAAATAATTGCCATTTTGAAAGCTAGTTAAATATTTACCTTAATATATATATATATATATATATATATATATATATATATTATAATTTTTTTTTTTATATAATATATTTCAAATAAAAATAAATAAAATTAAGAAATAAATAAAATTCAAAAATAATTAATTTTAGAAAAGTTTAAAAAATAATAAAAAAGAAAATTCAAATAGAATATATATATATATATATTATAACGGATTTTATATATTCATATATTTTTTCTTTTTTTTTTATATATGAAAGGAAAACCAAAAGAAAAAAAATGTATAAATATCTCGGATTTCAAAATCCATATATATGATAACAAATTAGAGGATCACCGATTAAACCGACTAAAATTTATAGTAAATTAAGAAAATCTAAATTGTAGTAATCTAGACCAGTTTCTAAAAAGTTTCTGATTAATATAAGAAGACAAAGTTCCAAACCAATGAAAATATCATCTAGAATAAATATTTTAGATTAACCAATTTATCCCGAGGAACAAAAGAAAAGCTTCTTAAAACTTCAACTTCCAACATAAAATCAGCCTCCAACCAAAAAAAAAAAGAAAAAAAGAATGAGTCTTTAACTAATACAAGTTCCAATATCCAAAATTGCTCTTATAGCTCAAGTCTTCAAAGATAAGGCATTACCAATTTATGAAATGAAACTACCAAAACTTTTGTATCGATACGAGTCTAGTCTCTATTGAATTTTTTAATGTTATTTTGTGTTGGACATTAAGAATACATCGACGTTAATGTTTAAAAATCTTTTTAATATGTTTTAAAATATTAAAAACAGTGTCTATTCGTATATCTTAAAAACACAAAATAAATAAATAAATAAATAAAATACAAAATAATCAAATAAAAAATTCAAATTTGTCTCAAAACCTTATATGACACATGATATTTTAAAGCATTTAAGAATCATAAATTCTCCAACACTATTATTATTCATCACTCCTTCATATCTATTTTCTACAACACCAATAAATTTAATAGAGATGAAGGAAACTGACTTACCAAAATCCTTGAACATTCCTCTTACACCAAATAACCCACAATAGAAAAATTTATACATACTAAAGTTTAGAACTACAACAGAAAAAAAAAAAAAAAAAAAAAGAATTCATAAGAGCATAAAATAACTAAGTATCTATACACTATCATGGATATTCATGGCAATATGGTGCTCCTTAGTTTGGCTTCTTCCATTCAAAATGTAACGATATGTATATATCATAATATGACGAACTTGATATCCATTGTCAACGTAAAAAAATAATTTCATTTGTGAAAGTATCTTTAATATATATTATATAATTCTCTTTTTCTTTTTCTCCTTCTAGATGCTACGTAGGCACATGGCTCCACCATGAATATTCGGAATAAAACAATTCCATAAAATCTCCAATCAAACTTTTGTGTTGACTTATATCAAACTTTATATTTTTTAACTATTATTATTAGACCTTATTGGATAAGGAAATGCAACGACTGGGGCAGTATTTATTGAATCTTCATCAACTAATGTCACCAGATATGGTGCAACATGCACACTATACTGTTTTCACGGCTACACTTTTATTTATTTATTTATTTATTAGTTTATGAAATCTAACAAAAACTATAAGGTATGAGAATTTATGATTTCAATTCCTCCACTGAAAATTTAAAGATATAAGTTGATTTGGTAAATTTAAAATAAAAAAAAAATATAGAAGAGACTCTTAGTTTAATTCTTCTTTTAAAAATATTAACTATTAACATTACGGCTGGCCAGTTTAATGAAAAAAAAAACACTGATATTTTGACACACATTTTTTACTATCATTTAATATTATCTTTTATTATTATTATTTTTTTTAAATATGTAAAAATTAACATTTATTAAGATTATTTTATCCTTTTAAAATCGTTAAATGATTGTCGGTGTGAAAGAACTTCTTACAAAAAAATATGAAGATACACCATGGAAAGTAAAAGAGTGCAACTGGTTATAACTGCTTCCTTTTATTCTCAACTGTTCATAAATCCAACTATTATCTTTTCCTCTATTCTACTTTCCCATGGCTTCCACTCTCTCCAATCTCACTTATTTCTTGGTGAATCAAGCGAATGGAGTAAAGGGTCTTGCTGATCTGAACCTCCCAACTGTTCCTCCCCAATACATTCAACCTCTCCAAGCTAGATTAGATCACTCCAAAATTATCCCTCGGAAATCAATACCCATCGTTGATTTCACCAACTGGGAAGACCCAGATGTTCAAAATTCCATTTTTGATGCTGCAACCGACTGGGGTTTCTTCCAAATCGTGAACCATGGGATACCCTTTAAGGTTATTGATGATCTCAAGGCTACTGTGCACAGATTCTTTGAATTGCCAGCTGAGGAAAAGAAGAGCCTCAAAGAGAACTCACCCCCTGAAGTTGTCAGATTAGGCACCAGTTTTAGCCCCCATGCTGAGATGGTTTTGGAGTGGAAAGATTATCTGCAACTTGTGTATGCCTCAGAGGAAAAAATTCATGCACACTGGCCTGTAATATGCAAGTAAGTGGCAGTTCTTAACACCTCTGATTTTTCTCTAATTCATGACACTAGCATCATCTACAAGGACAACACTATTGTTCTGCTGTAATCTTAGAGCTTTATAACATTTAATCTTAATTCATACATTGGAATGGAATGTTATTTCTAGGAGTACAGGATGACAAGAAAAATTGTATTTGATTTTAGTTTATCCAATGTTGTATGTAGGCAACAGAAAGGAAAGTGTTATAAAAGAAAAATGAAGGGTTGTCTCAAACCTATTGTGTGACTGTAAGTTTATGCGCTTAGTGTAGGATAAATTTGGTATGGTTAAGTACATGGTTTGTGCCTTCATAATATGAATCCACCATGAACTCAGAGCTGATGAGCACAAGAGAGAAGAGAAATGATGTGCAATTTGAATTTGACCCTTTATTATTATGATACAAGTGTTTTTTTCTCTCACAAGTATGTGGTTCATTTACTGGTTTTTATGCAGGGATGAGGCAGTGGAATATATGAAGCATTGTGAAGTTTTAATTAGAAAACTGCTAAAGGTGCTTCTTAAGAAACTGAATGTGGAGGAGTTAGATGAAGCAAGAGAAGACACTCTAATGGGTTCAATGATATTGGGATTCAATTACTACCCAGCATGCCCTGAGCCTGAAATTGTATCAGGGGTATCCCCTCATTCTGACATATCATCAATCACTGTTCTTCTGCAAGATGACATTGGAGGGCTTTATGTTAGAGACAGTGATGATGGAGAGAGTTGGATCTATGTTCCTCCTGTTGAGGGTGCATTGGTGATCAATATTGGGGATGTGTTGCAGATAATGAGCAATGACAGATATAAAAGCATAGAGCATAGAGTGATTGCAAATAAAAGGAAAACCAGAATCTCTATTCCAATATTTGTGAACCCAAAACCTGATGCTGTTATTGGTCCTTTGTCAGAAGTATTGGAAATCGGTGATAAACCAAAATATAAACAGCTTTTGTTCTCTGACTATTTCAAGCATTTCTTCAGCAAGCCTCATGATGGGAAGAAAACTATTGAATTTGCCATGATATGATTGTAGGATTGTGGTGTTGGTTGACACTGCTTGAAGGTGTTTGAAGTGTAGATCTTCTTTAACTGCATTCCTGCATATGCTACACATTGAAGCAGAAAATGCAATAACTTGTATGTGGTCAGACAGAAAAGTTATAGTGGATTATGTAATAATACCTTTATTGTAATGGTCAGTTATGGCTTCTTTACAGTTTTTATAAACATTTATGTCCCTCCTCTGCTTAGGCCACACCATTGTCACTATGTCTTCTCTTTTCTATCTTTCCTCCAATGATTTATTTCCCCCAATTATTGTTGCACAAAGCTTTATTACCGGTAATATGAACACCACATATCCAAAAAGTTATACAATAATGGAGAACAATTAAAGAAAGAGGGGAAATCATGAAAAAGAATGTTCAAGAGAGAAAGAGGACTTAGTTTCAAACAGAAATTTTAAAAATAAGTAGGAAACTAGTTTCATCCTAGTCCACACTATCAATATAATATATTATACTTTAAATATATGGTTCTAATTATATAGCATAAATAATAGTCTTAGTTGTATGAAACTTAATTTCATTATTTTTGTTTCAACTTAGTTGATGGTTAAGGTAATTGAATAGGTGTTTAGTTTTTAATAATAAATACGTTTGTTTATTAAATGAAAACGTTAAAATACAATTTATCTTCTATTGATATATAGTCAAAACTATGAATTTAGAGTACAGATAGTTGAGATAATTGTAAGTAGGGATGACAAAAATATCCGTCCCACAGATATCTGCAGATAAAATCTGCGGCGGATAGTTACTATCCGCAGGTATTTATTATCCACGAGTAGCGGGTAACGAGTATTTTAATACCCCCTTATAAACGGGTCGAGTACGAGTATCATACTATCCGTACTTGTGGGTATCCGTTACCCGCAAAAAATTAAAATTAAAATTAAATTTATATTTTATTAAGTTAAATTTAATTAAAATTAAAATTAACAGTATATTATTATGTCAAATTTAATTATGTTGACATGAGAATCCAATGTGGTTTGCTTCTTGAAGATTTGATGAATAATTAAATGAAGCATTTTGAACTATCTTGAAGCCATTACCATTGGAATGAAGTCTACATTGATGAAGGAAAGAAGATTTTATGATATCCATGTTGATACTATCCATTGTAACTACATGTGCTCTCCATGTAGTCACATCATTAAGAAAGGGCATTTGAAGTTTGTAATTCATTTTGTAGACCTTGTAGCATTAATTAGATGTATTTGTTCTTAGGTGTGTCTTTTAATCTGTTGAATAGTTTTTCAACAGGTTAAAATGTCTCTTTTAATCTGTTGAATGGTTTTTTTAATAGGTTAAAAGGTTGGCTGTAGTAGTCTTAAACTACAACAAATTCAATCAGTTGATTTAGTTTTTAATCGACTGATTTCACTTAAATCAAATGAAATCAACCGATTGATTTGAAAATCAACCTGTTGAATTTCGTAACAGTTTGACTATAAAAGCTGTGATTTTCGAAAGAAAGGTAAGTTGATCATTTTAGAGCACGATTTTGTTCTAGAAACTTGTGGAAACTCTCTCCTTTGTGATCATACGTTTTGCAACTGTTGAAGATTGATCTTGGATCAATTCTTGGAGTTTTTGGCTTGGTTTGAAGCTTGGAGAAAGTGGTTTGTGGTAGGATGGCTTGTGCTACCACTGAGGTTTGATCTTTCTCAAGCTTTGTGTGTGTGCCTGATGGTTTTCCAAGTCTGCAAGAGGGTTCTTGTTGTGTTGATGTGACTCTTGTGTGATTCAAGAGTCTTTTATGGTGATTTTGCATATTTTGGAAGTGTAAGGGTGGATACTTTGTAAAACTTTTGAAATAGTGCAAAGTCAAGCTAAGGTTGCCTTGACAAACTGGATGTAGCTCAGGTTTGAGTGAACCAGTATAAAAATCTTGTGGTGTCCTCTCTT
>Ga0214545_1003546_pt1 | contig 29658 bp, 9 predicted proteins | sample CNSS4metaG_FD_160064 | JGI IMG/M metagenome (GOLD analysis project Ga0214545, IMG submission 160064) | Root nodule microbial communities from cowpea collected in UCLA plant growth center, Los Angeles, California, USA - CNSS4 | ecosystem: Host-associated > Plants > Roots > Nodule | place: USA...
TAAATTACTATATGATGAATGTCGTAAAATATCCTCCTAAAATATTATAGCATACCATAACACCACATTTATCTACTTTTTCATATAACTAAAAAAAATGAAAGCTTTAGAGTGCAACCCCAAGTCACGCCACTGTAAAAGAAAAACATAAACCCTAACCTTTCCTTTGCATCATTCACCCACAAATCAAGAAAACCTCAATTCATTCATGCTATATTAGATTTCGTATCACTAAAATTCACCAATCACATACTTAACATTCAAACAAAAATTTCATGATATTATATCACCATTACAATAAAAATTTCTAAAATATAAAACAAATTCATCACATTTTTTTTTATTGTAAACAATAATTCAATCAAACAAAACTTAAAATCTTCTTTCAAAGGAAGAGATTAAACTAGTCAGCTCCCCTTACCTGGGACTTTCCTTTGCTTAGAATTTGAATTACTCGTCTTCCCTTGAGCACCAATGCCCTCTCTTTGATTCTTTCCCAAATCAGCTCTCAATCCTCACAATTCACTCTAAATTTTCGTATCCCTCTGCCTATGCCACAATAACATATGCCAAAAACCCCTCTCACCTGAATTTGCCTTTTAAAGGTTGCCTTAATGTTGGTAAATGCCAAAAAAAAAAACGAAATTGGCTTTATGGTAAGGTTAGTTGTTATTCAAAGCCCATTATTTTCAGTCCCTCTTGGCTGTGCCCCTTCTGTTAGGGTTTTCTCTACCCTTTCATATTCAGGCCACAACTAATTTTTTAACAAAAAATAAAGAAAGTTAAATATGAGTTCACCAAGGTTCAAACCCATACCATGCTCATTATTTATATTTTGTCATAATTCACCTAATTCTATAATCATGTTATCACTCAACATGATCATGCATATTATTATTAAAAATTAATAATAAATAATAAAACAACACATAATTGGCATACATAAGACTTGAACCCAAGTCTTCTCACACAATCAAAGTACTCTCAACCATTTCAACTAATACTTTTCCACATCATATCAATCAATATTTAATGTCATAAAGGCTCCCACTACCCGCATTTATTAATTAATTATTTATTTAGTTATTTAAATTTCTCGGGTCTTACACTGTGTTGAGAGACCCCTCAGTACACAGTAAGCGGCACCATGTCACAAGGTCGCTTGCTCTGTGCTGAGAGATCCCTCAATACACAGTAAGCGGCACCAATGTCACAAGGTCGCTTAATCTGTGCTGAGAGACACCTAAGTACAAAGTAAGTGGACACCAGTAGCTCCTAAAGCTGCTTACTCCTCTAAAAATGCAATAAGAAGCCCCTGACCACGCAAGTGACTAAGCAACCAAGAAGTACCAAACCACTAAAACCCACATGACGGATTACTAGGTACCGCATACTCAGAATGCCCTATAGAGTATGCGGTATCTAGCATTACTGACCCATAGCCGCTTGCTAGTAGCTATCAAGGGGGTCACCTGGTAATTTCACCCATTGTCACTGGATCTAGAAACAGAGAGGTACTTGGGCCCAAAAGCCCACTCCAGGTAGGACCTACAGGTAAAAAGGGTATAAATAGCACATTGTTCTATGCATTGATTACGCATTAAAATATTTTCTAAATCTTTGACATCACTAGTGCTAACTTAAGCATCAAAGTGTCTTTTGCAAGCACCCTTGCGCTGTCATTAGAGCTTCATCGGAGCAAGAAGACATCCAGCCGACAACCAAGCACTAGAGCAATTCAGCAGACTTGTGGAGTACAACTTGGTCTCCTAAGAACAATTGGGAAGACATCCGGTCGACAACCAAGCACTAGAGCAATTCAGCAGACTTGTGAAGTACAATTTGATCTCTTAAGAACAATTACAAGGTGCTCAATGTTGAACGAAGGAAACACCAATGACATGAAATGTTGTGACACAATGGGCAAGAAGAAAAGGGACACGCGGGAAAGGAAACCAAAGAATAATTTCATTTTTTTAATTAATAACATTTACGAGGAAAGGCATTTACGAGATTTCATGCCTTAATTGGGTGCAGGAAGAGAAATGAGGGTGCAGAAAGAAATGTTCTTTTTACAATTTTTAGAAATTCCGGCAAATTTATTGTAAATGGACCCTCAAGATTTGCATGTTTTAAATTGGGCTTCTAGACTTTATTAGGCCCATTATTCTTAAAAGTTTGTAACATTAGTATTTATGTTTAAATAAGTGTAAATTCTATTTTAGACTGTAAATTTTGTCCAAAATAGAAGAGAGAAATCAGTTACATAATTTTTAGGGTTTTAATTTTCCTTATTTCTCTATTTTTTGTTTTTTATATTAAATGGAAAACTAAATCTCTAAGGTTGAATTCATGGAATCAAGACCAAACAATATGAACTGAGGTCTTGCACCGACTATTAGTTTTTCTCTGTGATGTTTCTGAAATTAAGAATCACTTAGATCTTAATATGATAACTAAATACGAATTACAATATTGAAATTTAATTCATATAATCAGTTTAATTAATTTGATTGAATTAGTTAACTTTACAAAATTGAAAGTAGACTGTGGTGTGGTAGTTCTTCTACTCATAAATTTGTTTTGGTTTTCTTTATCAATTGATTTTATTTTCTTCTTTTCATATGAGTTTCTTCCACTGTACTTCTTTATTGATTCTATTGTCCTTCTTTTCCACGTCCTTATTATTTTTATCTTTCTTGTACTTCTCAGTTTATAAACAAGTAGTTCCATCAAATATGTATTACTTTTCATTTTATTGTTTTATTTTTAAAAAGAAATTATGTGAAGTGTATGAGTCGCCACGAATCATGTATAACAAATCCGACACATTCAAGGGTCTTTCTTCCAGCACCTCCAAAATTTTTTCTACACTTCCAAACTTTCTTTAAATTTCCAAAAAATCCTTTGACCATTTAAGGAAACTCGCAGACACCACACCCTCAAAATTAAGTCGACTTCCGAAAGTCAAAATATATGATTTTCGGAAGTCAAAATATATCACCGGAAGTCAAAATGTATCACTGAAAATTGACTTTCGGAAGTTAAAATGTATCACCGGAAGTCGACTTCCGAAAGTCAAAAATTATCACCGGATTTCGACTTCCAAAAGTCAAAAAATATTCCCGGAAGTTAACTTCCAGAAGTCAAAAAATATTCCCGAAAATCGACTTCCGGAAGTCAAAAAAATTCTCCGAAAGTTGACTTGCGTAAGTCAAAAAACAAATTTTATTTTGAATATTTTTAATTCTTTTTAAAATTTATATTTTTTAACTTTTAATGATTTTTTTAGTTTATTATTGTATTTATTTTTTATGTTTTCATATTTCTTAATATATATTTTTAAAAAAATATTAATATCTATATATAATTTTATTTTTATTTAATGTACTGAAATATTAATATCTATATATATAAAAAATACTATACACATGGAATATATAATAAAATAATTATAATAATATAATAAAATAAATAAAATTGAAAAATAATTTAACTTAAAATAGTAACTTTAACTTAAAAACAAAATATATATATATATATATATATATATATATATATATATATATTCAATTTTTTATTTAGTATTTTTATTACTTATTTTTTTTAAAGTAATTTTTTTAAAAAAAATTTATGTTTTATAATTTTTAATTCATGTTTTAAAATATAAAATAAAATAAAAGTTAAAAAATATAAATTTTAAAAAGAATTAAAAATATTTAAAATTGACTTAATTTTTTTACCTTCGGAAGTCGACTTCCGGTAATGTCTTTTGATTTTCGAGAGTCGACTTCCGGTAATGATTTTTGACTTCCGGAAGTCGATTTCCGGTGATATATTTTGACTTTCAGAAGTTGACTTTCGGTGATATATTTTGACTTCCGAAAGTCGATTTCTGGTGATATATTTTAACTTCCGGAAGTCATATTTTGACTTCTGGAAGTCGACATCTAGAAGTATTTTTGGAAATGTGATGTTCGTGAGTTTTCTTAAATGGTCAAAGGGTATTTTGAAAATTTAAAGAAATTTTGGAGGTGCAGAAGAAATGCTTGGAGGTATAGGAAGAAAGACCCTACATTTAATCCATGTCATAATTCAAACTATAAAATGATTCACCACCAACCAACATGAGGCCCCTTCTTCCTCCACCCCACTTTTTTATTCCTGTACCCCCTAAATTCCAAAATAAAAATATATTAAAAAATTTAATTTATGAGGTGTGTAATTCTTCCATCCATTTTTTTCCTTGATTGTCCTGAAAGTTAAAAAAGGGATTAGAATGGTTATTGAAGCGACATAAACAACTATTTAGAGTCTTTAGTGTAGAAAATCAACTAAGATATAAACATGTATAAGCCAGTGTAGCTAAGCGAAGAAGAGCAGAAAGAAAGAATCATAATGTGTTATGCAAAACCTAATCTAGAATATTTTGAGATTTGAAAATATCTTTCAAAATATGCAATTCAATTTTTTTTTAAATATGCTTTAAAATATATATATTTTCAAATCTATAAATATATTTTGGAATATTTGTAACATCCCATTTAAATAATAACATAATTAAATGAAATCTTACACCGGATAATATAAAGAGCCAAGTTGCGGAGTATAAGGTCACTCCTTACAGTTATTCAAGGTACTTAAAAGAAAATACTAAAGCTCACTACAATGCCTACAACCCAAAAGGAGTAAGAGATAGCCAGTATTCAAAATAAAGTCTTAGGGACAATACAATACATGGGCCTTAGCCCTAAAGAAAAGCCCAAATAAAATGTGAAGTCCAGCCCAAGTAGACTATGTAGTAGATTCATCTCTCTCCTATTGACCACAAGTACCTCTCGCATCTGCTCCCATCAATAAATTGATGATCATCGCAAAGGTAGAAGAACAACATACAAGGCAATCAAACAAGCAAAGGGTAAGCTAGAGCCAAAAAGATTTCATCATGCAATCAAATATACTTTCACAGTCCAATATACACAGATCATCCAAGCATGTTATGACATTCAAATCAATACACTAAGACTCGACTCGACTCATCCAGATACATATAACCTGGTCAGATTCAGCGGATGCTTGCACTTGTGGTGGATACCTCTGCTCACCCTCGAGCTATGTGTTACAAGTGTTACAATGAATCAATTCCCTCATACACAAGGTTAGCCCTTGATGAGTTTCAGGCCTCCTGCTACTCTCACCACAGGAGTCAGTCCGATCTAAGTGAGACTAACTGACTCCTTAGAGTGTCAGGATGCAATCCTTACCTTGAATCCTTACCAAGTTATATAGATGGGGCACCACCATGGACACCCACTAACAGGAGCCATGGAATTACGTCCCGACCACTGAAGCACGACCAGGAAGTCTCACCTAGAGACTCATGGATTTACGTACTGACAACATACCAATCACATTCCAAACAAACAAATAATATTGATCATGCCTTTAACACCTCACGCCATCCTTTGTAACCCATCCTCATTCATATTCCATGTTGATTTCATACCATCCCATTCTTCTCAATTCGGGGATATAGAACTTCACCTCATACCAATACCATGCCATCAATGTAACATTATTGTTCATACCGAATTCATGACCACATATATAACCAACCATTTCATTGAAATCGCATGCCAAGATTTATCCAAGTTCATCATTCACAATCCATGAATCACATCACTCATGCAAATTCATTCATCTCATACTTTATAAATGCATACCAAGACATACATATATCACAAAATAGTATTCATCCCAAATAAATGAGTGCCAACGTTTAAGTACTTGCAATTCCATACAATTAAACACAACCCACAACCATAATTCTTAAACCAAAATTCCCAAGAAAATTTATTATCACGAAACCAAAATCATTGCAGTAATGCGTGACACATTTCTTAAGCTACAGATATCTAATTGACGATCCAACCGGTCAAACCATAAAATAGTGTTATGAACCACATGTCAAAATTTGAGCTCAATCCAACGGTTAATGAGTCGGGAAAGTCAATTTTACTAAAAATGTACATATCAGAAAAACACACAGTCGCCTAGCGACCCAGGGCACTCGCCTAGCAACTATGTGACACATCAGAATACGAGAAATAACGTCAAATATCACAGTTTCATGAATATTTGAACCCCTAACTCAAAATATACCAAAAACCCCCAATCTTTTCTCATATTTCACAAAACATTAATCACATAAAATAGAAATAACGTGAAACCATAGTTTCCTTTACCTGGAAAAAGGCTAATATTGGACTTCGACTCTTAAGCCAGCGAAACCAGTAGCTCTAAGGACAAATTTATGAATTGAAACAGTGACACGACAAAGGAGATTGGATTCACACAGTGAGTCCCTACATAAACCACGAAAACAACTTAGAAAGACTAGGTTCGAGAACTAACTTACGTGAACGGGAGACGGAGGTTGAGCTCACTTGAACTTGGGTAGATCTCCAAACCCTAGTAGAGATTCTGTGGAGAGAAAATGGGTGAGTTAGGGCACTGATTTTTCAGAATGACTTGCAATTGAGGGACCTTGGCTGCTTTAGGGGCCTTGGCACCCTATGGGCCAGCCCTTTAGGCCCAACAATGTGGCAGCCCTTAACATTAGGGCACTCAATAAAAGTGGGTCTTACATTAATAAACAAATTTTCTCAATTTTTTAAAACAAATTCACTGTATAACATGTATTAGAAATAATTATCAATCTTATTTTTTAAAAATATAAAATTAAAGATAAGTTTTGATAAAAATATGTAAAAAAGTTTTTTATTAATATTGTAGTAAGATTTTATTATTACTTATTTAAGATTCATTTTTTAATTTATTAAAAATATTATTCGGCATATTTAATTTAAAATCATAATTTACTATATTTAAGATTTGATTTAGTGTATTAAATATTTATATAAGGTACTATTAAATTTTGAGATGTTTTTACATATATTTATAACTGAAAATATATCACAAAAATCCTTATCTATTATTCAAATAACTCGCAAAGATACTTTGGGTATTTTCACTTAGGTCTATAAATACACTTCATATATTTACTCAATTTTCTCACTCACTATAATACTCAACTATATTTTTCTTTATATTTTATTTAGGTTAGAGATGACAACGAATAGGGCATGGTAGAATCTACTTGTTATCCGTTGTGTTTGAAAAATCTGCTTTGTTATTTGTCTTTAGCGCTGTCAAAATGGGTAACTCGGCCCGACCCGGCTCGACCCACCACGGATCACTTTTTAGTGAGCCAAAAAAATTCGAACCCGACCCAGCCCACCACGGGTTGGTGGGTTAAACGGATTGACTCACGGGTTCACTTAATTAAAAAAAATATTATTTTTTATTTTTTTTCGATCAAAACTAAATTATAATTCTAATTAAAATCTAAATGAACTTTAATACAATCCAAATACAAACCAAAATAATAAAATACAAATTATTTATGTATTGAATAAAAAAACAACATGACCCAAATATAAAGGCCAACTTAATAAAAAATAAATAAAAACACTTGTAAAAAAACTAAAATTAAAAAACTAACTGAAAAATAAAAAAAAAAATAGCTGAAAGCTAAAATATTAGATTCATAACTAAAAGTTTACGGTAATTATCAAGCTAAACTATCAAATAAGGTATTTGAAAAAATTATCAATTAAAGTGACTTATAAGTGTGGATGATAAAATTAGATATATCTATACTGCGTTTTACATTAAATTTATTTTTTATTGATAAAATGTATTATGAAGTTATTTTAAATTTCATTGCTTAATTAAATTTAAGATCCTATAATCTTTTAATTATAAATAAATTATTTTAGTCATACTTATTTTTATTTCAATTATAGTATATTTTAATATTGTATTAGCTTTTAATCTTTTACTATATCTTACGATATTTCCATTCAAATTTAAAATGATAATAAAATAAACGTATTTTCAAAAAGAATAAAATATTTAAAATAAAGTAAAAATTAGAGTTAAAATATGCAAAAATAATATGAAAAATATTTAAAAAAAAATCTAACATCTATATCAGTATTAATATATTAAAGCATGGTCTTAAAATAGTAAAACAATATATGACTAATATAATCCTAGTAAAACAAAATTCATGTTTTGTAAGTGGATGAATAAAAAAACGCAATAGTATTTTATTTTATACATGTAATAATAATAATAATAATAATAATAATAATTTAAAAGTAAAATACAAAAAAGCTAGAACTTATGTTTTAAAAAATATTACGTCTATCATATTACAAACTACAAAAAGTATTTATTTATCAAAATACTAATAATAAAACTAAACAGTCTTTTCAACGAGTAAAAAGATAAAAAAATGATTTGAAATTATCAAATACAAAATTTTCACATTAAAATTAAATGGTTGGATTAAATTTTCACTTTCAAATATCTTTCCATATTCCGTGCTAGATGCGGATGATGCCATATGCGTCTTATTCAAATCAAATGCATATAAAATAAAATTCTGGACAGAAAAAAAAAACAATTCTAAAAATAAAAAATATAGGAAAGAGCAGCTAAAGCCTTTTTATTATCCGAAAAAACAGATCAAATCAAACACGTGTCCTTACAACCAGCGAACTCCACCTCTCGTGGGGGTCCCACCTCTTACCTTAAATGTCTCTCATCCAATCACGTTCACCCACGCAACCACATCCATTCGCCGCGTGTCTGCCATGATCACTCTTCTGCCGTCGATCTCCGCGTCGCGCCATCACAGCCGTCAACTGAACGAGAATTCAACTTTATCCGCTCTCAATTTATTTTTTTCATTTATTCAACTTCTATTTTACCTTCTGTTTCAATTTCAAGCTCGCAACTTTACATGTGGATTTGCCATCACTTGCGGATAAAGCTCTTTTCCGATTACCCTTCTTCTTCTTCTTCTTCTCTCTCTAGCATAACAAGAGAGGTTTCTTCTTCTTTGTTCATACGTTGTGGGTTTTCAAACCGAGGAAAATTTAATGGCTGAGGTTTTGACCAAGGCGAGTTTCGTTTCTTCTTTGCTTGGTAGTAGTCATCGTCACCATCGAAGGGTGTCGACGGTTCCCGATTCTAAGAGCTTCGTTTCTGGCGTCGGAGGGTCCCCTTCTCTCAAGTTAAAGTCTCAGATTCGCAGATCTTGGTCCTCTTCTGAGTTTCAGGGTAAAAAGCTTCACTTTCATGTAAATAGAGGAATACCCAACAGGGTCAGTTCGCGGTTGAGAGCTTCAACTGGTGCTCAGGTTTGTAATATTTCTACCCCTTTACGGAATTTGCTTTACCCCTAATCCCATTTTTTTAGGAATTAGAACCTTTTTGTTGGTGGGAATTTTGTTAAATTTGCGTGGCATGTATGTTTCCAAATTTTCTTGTATTTTTTGTTTTTTAGTTTTTATTGGGAAGATTTTGTGTTTTTCTGAGGAGTTTCTGGAAGTTTCTTGTGAAGTATTGTAGATGGCCCTTAGAGTCATGTTTATTTGATATGTTCTGGATTTTAAAGGTAATTAAGACGTTTTTCTGTTGTTGGGAGTTTTGTGAATTTTCCTGAAAAGGTTCGAAATTGCTTTTAGTTTATTGGATTTTGGGGAGATTTTGTGTTTCTCTCAAGGGGGTTTTTGGAGCTTACGGAATTTTGCATGTAACTCTTACAAGTTGTGATTCTTTTGTATGTTGCTAATTTTCCTGCAAACTTTCCAAATTACATACACTTATATTCTATTCGGGCAAGATTTTGTGTTTTCCTGACGGGGTTCTGAACCTTTCCTGTGGAATTTTGCAGATGGCCCTTAGAATAGGGAATGTTCAGAAATGGTGGGAAAAGGGGCTTCAACCCAACATGAAGGAGGTGACTTCCGCCCAAGACCTTGTAGAATCGCTGTTAAACGCAGGGGACAAGTTGGTGGTGGTTGATTTCTTCTCTCCTGGTTGTGGTGGCTGCAAAGCCCTTCATCCTAAGGTATTCTTCATCCCCTTGAATCCAATTCACAGATCAACCCACATGACAATTTTTTATATCATGATCTGTAAGTGTGTATTGTTGTTCTGATGTTCCTTTATGGTATGATATGACAGATATGTCAACTGGCAGAGATGAATCCTGATGTTCAATTCCTTCAGGTGAATTATGAGGAGCATAAGTCCATGTGTTACAGCCTCAATGTCCATGTTCTTCCTTTCTTCCGCTTCTATAGAGGTGCTCATGGTCGATTATGTAGCTTTAGCTGCACCAATGCCACGGTCAGAATACATGCTATGTCAATTTTATATCATATCTTTGGCATTTAACTATTTGTTGATTATTACATGATTTAGTAGCAACATTGAATTTGATTTAATTACAGATCAAGAAGTTTAAAGATGCATTGGCGAAACACTCCCCAGATAGATGCAGCTTGGGCCCAACCAAAGGGTTAGAGGAGAAAGAGCTCCTTGCTCTTGCTGCCAACAAAGATCTTTCCTTCACCTACTCACCAAATCCCCCACAACCTGAACATGCAGATAAAGGATTGGCAATTGCTCCTTCTCCTGTTCCTAATTCAGAATCTCTTCTTTTACCTTCACCGACCCTCAATTCTGAGGTCTCCAAAGAGAGAACCTTGACCACTGCTGGGAGTTGATGTGGTCAATTGTAAGCAAAAACCATAATCTGGTTCCATAGCCTTGTACAGTGTATAGGTTTGTTTTAGTGCAGAATATCTTCATGCAGTATACTTGTGAGAATGAAGATATCATTGCAGATAAAGTCAAATAGTGTGATAGTATAGTTATAATATATTCCTCAATGGCATGTCTTTTTGGATCCATGCCTTTCTGGGATTAGGGAAGATAGAAGTTGTGGAATTAGTAGTTGCCCTTTTTTGTGTGTGAGGAGGAAACATCTCCCATTGTTGTAAAATGAATGTCATGTTATTCATCAATGGATAATTTGTTTCCTTCTCTGAACAATACTTGCAATATTTAATTATTTTCCCTTGTTTTTGTGTTTTTCTGAGGTAGTAATCATGCCAAGTGCATGTTAAGATATGAGGTATTGTGGTTCTGAGATCACGTTCTGGTTTGAAGAACTTGTGGTTGAGTTTTTAAAATATCTCAATTATTGTTTTCTAAAGTTGTTTATCTAACCACAGTTTCAATGTTAAAAAAAAGAAGTTTTATCTTTATAACACAAATTTAGTTGACTTATTTTTGTAAGATTGATGATAAAATTAATGAAATTATAGTTGATTGTGAAAATCATAGAATAAGCCTTAAAATGGTAAAGGTAAGAAAAAAATGGCAGAATATCTGAAAAGATAGAGTGATAAAGATATGGAAGATTTGGTTGGAAAGGAGATTAGGTTTGGAGTGTTGGGAAACATTTAGGCAAATGGAAACAAGGTGGTGGTTGAAGATTTGGAATTGACATGAAACCGAAAAGAAAGAAGAAAATTGGTGAACGTGGCAGTTTTTGCTTTGCTCAAGTTTTCAAACAATGTGGTCCATTGCAGATTTTGAAGCTGCTTTTCTTTCTGCTAAGTCTCGCACCATTCACGCGGTGATGTGCTATTCCACCCATTTTTCTCTTCCATTTTCTTTTATACAATAATTTCATAATTTATAGATTCTTCTTTTACTACTTTTATTTGTAAATCTTGTTTTGGTATTACATATATATTATCTTGTATTCTAAAGTTAAATAACCTTGGTCTACTGTTAATAAGTCATGTAATTGCTAACAAGAAAGAGATTACATGTTTGTAAATAATAACAAGATCAATTGCTAATCTATCAAAAATTTAAGAGTAAAGTTTAATAACAAAATTTTAATATATTTTATCCTTACAAATAAGATTATATTTTCTGATATTGAATGATAGTGAATGATGAATCAAAATTGTTATTGAAGAACTGTATATGTTATTAAAATGTTATAAGAAGAAAAATTATAATGTTCAAAAATTACAAAAAATTAAAAAATATGTAGACAAATTACAACAACTCACAATAATCAAGTACTTTATTTAAGCAACGGAAATAAATAGTATTTTTAGAACTCATCTTTTTGTTTGAATATGATTTTACTTTCGGTACTTTTTATTAATTTATTTTTTATTTTTAAAAATATCTGAATTTATATTCCTATGTTCAGGCTTAATATTTTGGTAGAATATTCTTTACGGTATGAAACATACAGTAAATTCATATAATTTTAAAAATTAAAAGACTAAATCTGTTATTTGAACATGTAAAAATAAAAACCAAAGTTTAACACAAATTAAGAAACATACTTTCTTTAGTTGTATTTGTTTCATCTTAAGTGAAGAACTCTTAATAGCAAGATAAGATATGATGCACCAATACTTCAATTTGAGTTATGTATCTATATCCGAAATCTATTCGTGTATGATACTTTAGGATAATTTATTGATATTTATCAATAAGATATCTAATTTATGAAGTCATAGTAAACTATAAGAAAATCTTTGAACAATGACAAATTTTAGTGACAAAATAATTAGTCACTATAGTGATCGATTTAGATACCAACTTATAAACTAAACATTATTGACAACTAAAATAGTTCAAAAAAATTATAATTGGTCTTTAAATTGGTAACTAAAATAGTTTCTATTATAAATTAGTTTATAAATTGGTCACTAACATTAGCTATCAAAGTTTTAATTTGGATTCACACAATAACAATCATATATTTATTATGTTTTTAAGAATTATTGTGGACTTTTCAATATTCATATATCATGTATCTATTACATATCATATCTTATTATTTTCAAAATAAACATATCGACGTATCTGATACGTGTCGTATCCGATACATGTATCGTATCCGTGCATCATAATACACGTAATATCTCATCAGGACAAATGGTCAATCATAAGATTTTGTTAAATTATCCCTTTGGTCCCTATTTTCGTTCGAAAATATCGATTTGGTCCATCTATTTTTATAAGTCTCAACTGAAACATGCATTTCACAACTACAAATTCATTTTCTCTATCTTGAGGTCCTCGAATATGTTGGTGTCCCATTTTCTTGCAATGACATTGAACTCAAATGGAACATTGAAACACTTCCAATAATGTTCGAGTCTACGCCCCATTTCTAGAACCCTCTCCTTTAGCCTAAAACCTGGCTCTGGTTGATCTATCCTTGTGATGTGAAAGCGAGAATGAAGGCAAATATTGGAAATTAACTAGGTTTTCAAATAGTGAAACACATTGCATTACAGTGGAAAGCAGGAATGAAGGCAAATAAAATAGGTTAGTTTGGAAGAGGACGAGGAACTTACAGAGAAAGTAGAGAGGTGAGAGAGAGGTTGATTCAGAGAATGAGATGAAGAAGAGTGCAATCCACTTTCAGAAAGGAAAGTCATGGATCCTCTACATTCAAATTCTCTAGTAATCACGCAAATCTCGTATCAACGACCATGGCTTCCCTTCTCTTAGAGTGATGAAGTAAAGTATCAAAGAAATTTCAAAATAAATTCAGCTTGTCTCTCTTCCCCTCCCTTCCTCCAAATTCGATTTTAGAAACCCCAATTTGCTTAGAATCTCCGATCCTTAATCTATGCTATTTAGAAAAACCTTAAATTTCAAAATGCTTTGAATTATTAAATAACATCTTTTAATTTATTTCAATTTTAATTTTTCCTTGTTACTGTTTCAACACACATAACCATGTCAACTTACTATTCCCTTAACGTCGTTTACTCAACTTAACAAAAAATGTATCATTGATACCATTTATCGAAATTGAAAACCTAATTGAGACTTATAAAAATAAAGGGATCATATCAATATTTTTGAACGAAAATAAAGATCAAAGACATAATTTAATCTAAGATTTTTATTGTCAATGAGTGGCAAATTGATAGATGTAGGTTATTTTGATTTGAAAGTTATCGATCTAAGTCACTTTTTAAGAAAATTATAGATGAGATCAATTCGTGTATATATGTATGATTTTGTTATGAAGAAGTCGACATCAAATCAGATGACTTTTAATTTTTGAAACTGAAGTCGTGTTTTTAAAGCAGGACTACCATGTTAATAATGAAATCGTGAGAGTCATATACAATTTCACTTAAAAGTAATCATGTTTAAGTAAAGTCATGCAAGAACAATACAACTGCAATACATATCTATTTGAACTAAAATTGTGAATAAATTATCTGATTTCTTCAAAATTTGACTTGTTCCTTTTCATTTTATTTATTTTTTTTGTTTTAATTGGATTAATCGAATTTTGAAATATACGATACTTTTAATATAATTATAATCATATATTTTAAAATTTTAGGATATTCATTTTAAAAATTTAAAAATATTTATTTTTATATTATAAAAATATAAGATCTTAAAGTTAAAAAATATATAATTATATAAAAATATTAAAAGTATTATAAATTTTAAATCCAATTAGTTAAATTATTAAAATATTATTTTAAAAAAACATGTATTATTAAAATTTTAGAAATTGTAAAAAGGAAAAAAAAAAGGAAGTTAGGAGTGAGAAGATGCACGACTTCTGTTAAAAAAAATAATGTAAAGCTAATACGTTCAGGTTTTTAATATGCAAATTCTTAAATTTTGAAGTCATGTACGTGTTACATGACTTCGAAATAAGTCAAGTTTCGAAGAAATTGTGTTACCTATTACGATTTTAGTTTATATATATATATATATATATATATATATATATATATTTTGGAATCGTTTTTTTTTTGTTTTGCATAATTTTACTTAAATATGATTAATTGAAGTGAAATCGTATTTGATTTTCACGATTTTATTGTTAACATGAAAATTGTATTTTGTAAATAAAAGTTATTTGATTTGACATGACTTATCCAATAAGTTGTGCCTAATATAATTTGATAATATCTACAATTTTTTAAATAAATAACCGAGATCAATAATTTTGAAATTCAAATCTGTCAATTTGTCTAGGTACTCATATAGTATGTGTTATGCTTTATTACGTCAATTTTAAAATGTTGTTATAATTTGTGCTTCAATGAAAAAAAATATATATATAACATCCATAATTTAATTTTTTAAATTTTAACACTTTTGTTTTACTTGTGATGTACATTGTTATTTAAGATGTATGTACTAAGCTTTATTTTATTTTCACTTTTATGTCATGTCTTATGTAAGATTCATTGTATTTAGATCTAAATTCTTAAATATGACATCAGATGATGGTCATTATCAATGGATATTTTATAAGATTTCTATATTAAATTCAATGGATCATTTAAGTTTATTTGTTTACATTGCTGCTAATAAATTCATTTGTTTTATACTGATGTCAATGTCTTTTCCTATTTTAACATTTTCTTCTTTATTATCTTCATCCTTGGATTAAGTTCCAGTTTCAATCCATCAAAATCACTGAGAACATCACCAGCAAGCAACGTCTAAGTTTGTTACATCAATTAAGTCAAATAAAGTAATAATGAAATAAATATTATTTATTAAGGCCAAAAGACCTAAAAATAAATATCTTTTTATTAAAGGAAATGCCATTTTATTTTTTCACCTTTATATCATTATTTTGTGCAGAGTTGATAACTTAACCTTTAAGTAGTCTTTTGTAAGTAGTTTTTCATTTAACGTTCAAATGTCATCATTAAAATTATTATCCCCAAGGACTCCTTCACTCAACAAGAAGACTCAAACTTTTCTTGTGATTTTTCATATTTCAATAAGAACATTTGAAACGTTCATTATAGGACAATGATAATTCTTTTTCTTTTTTACTTTTTTATTTAGAGATAGGCTTCCTAAATTATGTGATTTTGTTCGTTTGTTTTCTTTTGAGTTTGTTTTTTCTTCTAAAAATTTTAAGAAATTTCTTGAAGTTAACATTTTATTATTTGAGTTCCTTTATTCATATATAGTTATCAATAGAGATTTTCTTTAAAATTTTAAGTAACTTTTAAACTCAAAATTAACTTTCCTTATGATTTTGACTTCATTCTTTAAGGACATTTCTATTTCTTCAATTCTTCGCGCAAAAAGAATTTAGATTTTTAGTAATATATCTAAGTAATTAACAACAAATTTTATTAAAGCAAAACTTTAAATAAAAGACTTGTATCAGATAAATATTTCAAATATAATTATATAGTATTTATCAATCAAATAAAATGTCTCATCTAATTTGATTAAAGCAAAACTTTAAATAAAAGACCTGTAAGAAAATATCTCATTAATAATTAATTTTAGTGATAAAAAATTGTTAACCATTATAGCGACAAATTTATATACCAATTTACAAAATAGTAATAGTTATGAATAAAAATTATAATTGGTTGCTAAATTGGTCATTAATTAATTAGAAACTAATTCTTTTTGTAACAAAAATTTTAGTAGTTAATGTTGAGTGACTAATTTTCTTTGTAACTTAAACATTGATAGTTGAATTTAAGAAACCAATTTAGAGACCAGTTATAATTTTTCATTCATAAAAGTGATTATTTTAGTAATAATTATTTTTTTTATAAATTAACATATAAATTGGTCACTATATTGATTAACAATTTTTAATCAGTAAAATTAATAATGAATTATTTTCATGTATAATATATCAATGACATAATTAACTTTTAGTAGTCATAAACTTCTCCTTTAAATATAGAGTTGGATGATTAATAACACTTTCTTCATTATCCATAAATCTTACTACAAAATCATGAAGAATCGTCTACTAACTATCAATTATCACTTTTGACACAGATAAATGTTCATTCCAACATCTAATAGGCCTTTGATGGTAAAACTTATTTTGAATTTCTTATAAATTGATTATAGTGAATTTAAAGTTTATCTTTTAAATTTAATGGTAAACTTATATTTTTAACTCAGGGTCCCATAATATGTTATATTTTTAAACTTATATCTTTCTCTTTTCCTGAAGTGGTTTTTCATAAAAGTAAAGTTCTCTGTAGTTCTCTATGGTTTTTCCTCACATCCCACTTCCCTGTCCCTCCATCAAATACTCTGAGATTTTCACAATATATAATTATATAGTATAAATGTTAAACTCTACAGTTTATTTATTCTTATTATTGGTAAAGGGTCCCTGTTTGAAAATTCTGAGACTGCTAAGTCTAGTCTTGTGGTAAAACTAGTGCAGGTAAAATTTCAACATTCCATAACCAATTTTTTCTGTTGATGTTATGTAAAAATAAATCCAAAATAAATCTTGAGTAGAGTCAAATTCACCTCAGTCCTAGTCCTAACTCACTTTGAGAGTTAGGATTTTTTTTTTGACCCCCTCAAATTGACTTCCGTAAGAAAGAACTTTTTCAAAGGTGGGCTAGAATTGGTTCATGGTTATGGATCAAGATGACAGCTCTATTAGTGTATTGTCCTCAATTTTCATAAGTAGCGGTATGAACTTTCCTCAGCTCATTTTCTTGTCTGTGTTATGAATGGCTCGTGGGTTGAAGAATCTATCCAGTTTGGTTGAAATCCTGCTGCATGGAAAAATTGAGTATAAAAGGCAAGGAGATATATCAAATCAAAATCAATCTGTGAAGTGAATCAGTGAGTGAAAGTTTTAATCTCTTTCTCTCTCTCCTTCCCGTGTGCAAATGATTATATGCAAAAAATATTTATATCTTAAAATGTTTAATATAGTGGGTCTTGTCTATATGTTTGTCCGGATTCATAAAATGTCATAACCATTCTTCCTAACATTTGCACCGTTCACATGTTTCGACTCCAATGTCTCCTAAATTGCTCCTCTACCCATCAAGTAAGAGATACCACAGTGTCAATATATGCATGTGCCCAAGTCATTCGGTTAGGAGAAAATCATTCAGATACACAGAGTTGGATATTCTGTTGGAAAAAGGACAATAAGTACATGCATCCAGTTATTCTTCCGATAAAAATGGAAATGTATTCTTGTATTCTCTTCCCACTTTCATTCCAATCCGATTCCTAAATTAAGGGCCATTGAATTATGAATTATTTCATTTACATAATATTACAAGTTGATAACACGTACACTGAGAAAAAAGATTAATAATGTGATTTCGTTTATTGAGGATCGTCATTGCAGAGTAAAAAAACGTACTAAGAAGACCTGATTGATTCAATTTAGATCATTTGTCCTGCCCTCAAAGGAGAGACGGATATATTAGACGAAGTTAACATTTTCATTGCGGTTACCATGGTAAGTTACGCTTAGTCAAGGAAAAACTATATAAACTACTCCTCACCTCCACTTCTAAATTGTATTGAATTTTTCGACAGCCGAAACAGAAATCAATCCCACATGAAGCATAAGAATGTGCAGTACAAAAGTGTATCATTTCTCACTCAAATGAAATAACAACTTTATTCACAAAACAACTATAAAAGAGCAATCAAAGTTTTTATATTATGCAGTATAGTACAAGTGTGTCCTTCAAAGCTCCTGTACCTCTTCCTTGTTCTTGTCGCTGACTACATGAGCCTCAGCTTCAGCTTCTTTGATCTGCCTTTCTATGTCAGCTTTCTTTTGAAGGAGCGGTTCTATTTTTGCGTTAATTTTTTCAAGTTTTTGCTTCAGAGAGCTAAGATCCTTGACCTTGTCCTTTCCGGTAAGTTTTTTCTTCTCCTTCTCTTTCTTGTCTTTGTCTCCTTTTTTCTTCTTCTCTTTCACTTCCTTCCCACCGTCTTTTTCTTTGTCTTCCTTTTCACCTTCCTCTGTGATTTCTTCTATAGGAATGTCCCTTGCAGAAACTTCAACCTTGTCGTCCTCTTTTTCACCCTCCTTTTCAACATCTTTCTCCTTCTTTTCCTTTTTGTGATCCTTGTCTTTCTCCTTCTTATCCTTCTTCTTCTTCTTTTTCTCATCTTCTTCTTCATCCTCACCTTCATCATCTTTTCCCTTCTTCTCCTTTTTCTTCTTTTTCTCAATTTTTTCTTCATCCTCACCTTCATCATCCTTTCCCTTCTCTTCCTTTTTGTGATCCTTGTCTTTCTCCTTCTTATCCTTTTTCTTCTTTTTCTCATCTTCTTCCTCCTCGCCTTCATCATCTTTTCCCTTCTTCTCCTTTTTCTTCTTTTTCTCAATTTTTTCTTCATCCTCACCTTCATTTTTTTCCTTTTTCTTCTCCTTCTCTTTCTTTTTCTTCTTCTCTTCATCGTCATTTCCTTCTTTTTCTTTGTCCTTCTTTTCCTTTTTCTTCTTCTCCTTCTTTTCACCGTCCTCCCCACCTTCTTTTTCATCCTTATCATTTTCTACATCAATTTTTTCATCCTTTTCTTTCTTCTTTTCTTTCTCTTTCTTTTCCTTCTTCTTTTCCGTCTTCTCTTCATCATCTACTTTCCCCTTTTCCTTTTTCTTCTTATCCTTTTCCTTTTTCTCATCACCATCTTTATGTTTTTTCTCCTCCTTAGTATGCTCTTTTTCAAATGATTTATTTTTCACTTCCAGATCTACCTTAATCTTCTGTTCTTCATTTATATCACCTGGCTTGTCATCCTTGATATTGATATCATGGGAGATTTCCATATCTTTATTATCTTCACAAACTAATGATGGAAAAACCTCAACTAAATCTGACAAGTCCCTGAAACATGCACAGGTGACACAGTCAAGCCATTTAATTTAAACAAATTGCTTAATACGACTACTTGCAAGACATTAGTTAAACACCAACATACATACTGCTTAAACAAAATACACCTTCTTCAGAAACAATGACAGAATACACAGCCCAAGCTAGGCAAACAGAAATCAACCAAGTCCATACAGAATTCCCAACTAGGCTAACCAAACCAAGCGCAAAATAGAAGGATGACATATTGATATATATATGAACATCTACAACAGGTACAAATGAGTTTCACTACTAATAGACATGGAATTATAAAACGCAATAAACTCAGTAAAATCATTAAACAAATTGAACTAATTTGACTAAAACCACAAAATCAAGCAAACACTACCAATCAGTTTGCATTTTGGTTTTTCTCCATTTTAGTTATGTAAGCAGAAGCATACGACAATAACATATCCAAAACAAACTACATTAAAGGGGAGAAAAAGGCAAAAGCTGGATCACTAAACTTACGTACAAGATCCGACATTATAAACAACAGATTCAACCAAATAATTAGCAAACAAAACCTGATAACCACCCTCTCCAAGTCTCACCGAAGCACAAAAAGATTCCAAACCAGGGACGCATAAACATTACATTTACACATGTTAATTTGCTTAATTAAGCATGCAAAACCTCTGCTGTACAAAATCCAACATTATCTTTAATCAGAAAGATCCAAATCCAAATCAGTTCCTCCCTATACACATAGCTGAATCGCTTCTTCCTCGAAAACATTTTATAGCTTTTACATCTTACAAAACGAAAATCATTAATCAAAACAAACTTACGAACGAAATCTGAGCGTGAAAAATAATCAACAAGATCTATCAACATTCGATTCCCGTGAACGATGCATAATTTAAATACAGCTAATTCAATTTTCCACGGTGGATGGCACAGATTATGATCTGAATGGAAAAAAAAAAGTAGAAGGAATAGATGAACAGGTAAAAGTAAAGGTACCTGTTGTGAAGGCTTGGGATGGGAGAAACTGAAGAGGAGCTTCTGGAACGATGGTGACTAAGTAGAGGCTTTCGTTTGATGTATTTATAGCAATTTCCCGATCCATTGAGTGCGACATTTTTTGACGTGTCGGTTGCACAGGCATTGACGCGTACACAAGGAAATAGAATTGAAGAAGCGGTTTTCATTTCTACAAAACAAAAGCCTTTCTCTTCCCACACTTTGACGGTGCTTTTTTTTTCTCTTCTTCCCGTGTTCCAGACGTGTAATTTCCCATTGGGTATTTATTACAACTTTTTGTAAAATTATTCATAAATTTATATATTTTTTATTAAATATTTAAAATTGAATTTTCATGGTTCAGGTATTTTTCATTCAAATAATAAAAAATTATTTAATCACAGTATTATTTTATATTATTCACAAATGACGTGAAAACAACAGAACAAAATATCAATCACATAAACTCAAATAAAAAACGTTTAAGAGGGACTCATTATACTTTAATTTATATAATTTAGTGGCTGCATAAAAAAAAATCACCTCTCGTAGTAATTGATATACATGACAGAAGCTATCTCTTAAACTTGGTAAACACTAAAGAAAAAAGAAGGTATCAAACACTTGTGACTTGTAAGATTGTTCTTGTGTTGCTGCTCTGCCACTCAGATTTTCAAAACACAAAGAACGATTCAGTAAAAGGAGAGAATAAATGACTTGTATATGGATTCATTTAACTGCCTTTACTCTTTCACCAAGCAAAGAACAAAGTTGCCTTCACAATAACTTGCATAAATCTGAGTTTAACTTAAATGCACCATTAATGTACAATAGTTTCATACAAACTTTCAGTGACATTTAACCATGATAAGTTCCTGCTGAATGTGTTTGTATGAAAATACTGTACACTGATATATTGTATATAAAATTTTCCTACGAAATTTTTATAGAGCTTCGTCTAAGCCATAATTCATACATAACCATGTAAAACGCATCAAAGTCGTGCGGGGGTGAATGCCACTGAAAGTGTTTCCTGACCTTCAAAACATTTTTATGTAACATCAAGTATTTGTTAGAACTGATGAAATCGTTGAGGATCTTTTTCAGTAAGGGGATATCTAAGGTGGTGACAACAACTGAAAAGCTCTTCCAGTTCAACACATCAGCGAAGGGAAGGTCATAGTAGTTGGCAATGATCACTGGAACACAACCATAATATAGAGAGTCTCCAATACGAGCTGTGTTCACTTCAAAGCCCTTGACATGAAGGCAGAACTTGCTTCCTAGCAACTCATCTGCATATGGTGTTTTAAGTCTTCCATGGTGCACAAAGATTTCTGAATCATTTTTCCATGTCTCGAGAAGCTTTACACGCACTGGGGAATTAACTCCTCCTGCAAAGAAAGCTAGCCTTTTCCTGTGATTCATAATCAAAAAACAGCAACATGAATGTACTTGATATACTGAATAAAATCATTGTTGTGATGAATCCATTTGTAATTTGTAACTAAACAAGTACTGCTACCTCTTTGATGAATCAAGGTTAGGGGGATTTCCTTTTCTTGGCCAAATCTGTGGTAGGCATGTATCCTTGTGAGCAATATACCCAGTGAGGAAATAACTTGATGAACATACAACTTGAATGGCATTGAATTTCACATCAGGTGCTTTGTCCATGGCAGATCTTCCAATTGAATGACAAGCAACATAAAAGTGATCAGCACCACCTGTGCGGTTCCAATATGGATACTTGTGACTGATGTTCTGAATGTAGTCTCTAATGAAGTCTTGTATACCTCCCACACCAACTCTTCTATCATGCCGTAATCTTGCTATGGAAAAGGGCAGAAAGAAAAGATCTGCTTCTGCTGGTTCAATTGTAATGAAATGGCTCTTCATAAGTACCTTTTTCAGGTAACTTTCACTCGCATAATTGCCACCAGGTTCAGATTCCACAGGCAAAAGCACGTTTGCAAAAGGATCATCTTCCTTGTGAGGATAAACATATATCTTTAAGCTCCTATTCATTTCTTTATAGTCTTCCAGAAAGATATCTCTGTCATGGAACACGTCGTTGTTATTCTCAATTTTTCCTGAACCATAAAAGAAGCATTCCCCAGATACTGGAGTTAAGACAGTAAAGTTCATACTCACTGTAGATTCATCAGCCTACCTACTGAACCCAATAACACACCAGGCACCTAAAGTTACTAAACATACAATATTAACCCTTCAAATTCTCCTCCTTATATATATCTCTTGATATAAACAGCATCGTTATACGAAAAATGTTGAGATAAGCTTAGCTACTGATCGTTAAAACCTAACTACAGAGTAAAACAGAACCCAGAAAGTGAGTAAAATCCCAAAATAACAGGTGCAAGTAGAAGAGGATATCGTCTCACAAGTTTTATTTGAATTAAGGGTTCTGTATTTTACAGTAAAATTCTTCATAGGGTTGCATTAATGAATCATTTTCTACAATAAGAAGGTTGTTTACTTAACATTTATTTTACTGAAATTCTGGATTCAGTTACCTTTAGCAAATTAGTAATATACTTTTGAAATCTTCCATGTTAGAATTACACATGTCCATATCCCTGATAGAGGTATCATACAAAATCTACATAACCTTCTCTTATTGAATAACAATAATCAATGTAACCAGCATCTGCATAAACCATATAGAACACCCAATGTCATGCCAAAGTAAAACAAATCCAGGTTCCCACAGCCTAGTACAGGTGTCTACAGGTCCTACTAACATCCTCAATTTCCCCTCGCACTAAAATAAACAAATGAATCATTCAACTAAGGCTGTTCATTTGACAACAAGAATGCCCTCACACAAAAACAAAAAGCACTCTTCACAGAAGCATATAAAAAAAGCACTTTTGCGTACCCTTTGGGCTGAATTGCAGTGGAAGGGGCAGACCCCGTTGACTTTGTGGTCTGAGTTCATACCCCAATCGGAAAGAGTGAGACTTGGTGAAGTCAGAAGCATTGTTGCGGAAGACAGGGTCGAAGTGGGGTGGGGTGGAAATAGAAGGGGTAGTGGAAAAGAGAAAGGGTGGTTTGAAAAGAGAAGTGGCATGGTGGTTGGGATGGGAGAAGAGGTTGGAGGTGGAGTAAATGTAGAAGAGAATGAAAAGAGAGGTGAAGAGTGCTAAAGTTGTGGGGATGAAGAAGAAGCCGCTGAGAGAGCCTGCAACACGGCGTTGAGAGTAGTGGTAGAGGAAGGAAGAACGATCCATGGCATGTGGAGCGAGAGTGAGGAAGAGACAGAGACAAAGAATAAAAGTCAGAACACACGTTTGATTCCGGTAGTAATGCACTGTGATTAAGTAGTTTTTCTTTGCATGAATCATCAAGTTAGATCACAATACATGAATTATAACACCAAAATATTGATAGTCTTGAGTACAAGAGTTTCAGTCTTGAAAATTAATTATTTGAGCATTCAAAATGTTTAGCAATTTGTATTCTAAGATTGCAAATCGATGTGATATAATCTTTCATACCACAATATTATAAATGAACTACTTAATTTCTAGGCGTAAAAGTGAAATTTTTATAGGACTTTTATGGTTATATCCTAAATCAACCTTATTAAATATGCATGATTGCTTCTTCTTTTTTTAATATTATGTTCGTTATAAATTCGAAAAGGGCAATTTTTCAAGGGAACAAATTGATTTCCAAATAAAATGTAATAAATGAACTATTAAATTTGTTAAATATAAAATATGGAATTTTTATAAAATTATATGATTATATCTTTAGCTCAAGTTAACTAAACATACATCTTTTATTTTTTCTAATACAATATATATAAATTATCCTTTTTATGAATTTGGCAAAAGAATTTTGTACCAAATTGGTTTTTCAAAAAGTAATGCAACTGAAATAATAAGTTATAGTTTTCTCTATATAATTTATGTGAGAAAATAACTTAAAAAAATAAACAAATATTTTATAATAAAATATAAGTCATAATGTGAAAGTGACGTCCAAAATACCAAAATACTTATGTTGGTATGTCTAACAAATTATACAAATGTGATATCTATCATAAGACGTTATAAGAGTTTTAAATTAAGTTTTTAAATATTGAACAAAAAGAATGTGTATTAAGATCAAATAAAATCTCCTAACAAAACATACTATAAATTATATTTCATCTCTTAAAGTCTTAGAAGAAGATATAATACAAGTGTTAAGCATTAGATGCATCTCTATGATGAAATAATGGTGATCAAGAGCGCATCTTAATGATAATTTTGACACAACGCAATAATCATCAAAGTTTGTATGTTCAATGTGGTGTTACCAGAAAAGTAAAGAAGTAACACAAAAATAATATTATCTTATGTACAAATCTTTGGATTCAATGCAAAAGGTGTTAATATAAAGTCAAGTATATATAATTTTAGAAAGACACTAATAAGGACATACAAGGATGTGTAAGCTACATAAAGACCAACTTAGGACATTTATTAATGTGATCATAAAATCAAAGATTTCAATAAAAAAAGAGATCGGTAAATTTTTTGTGGTGGTAGACTCAACATTAGTAGGAGTCCGATTAGGAAATAACTTATTTAATAAGCATTTATGGAAGGTTTTAAAGGATACCTAATGTGATCCCAACAAGCCCAGCATTAAGCCAAGGTACATCTTCAAGTCCAAGCCCGTCAAAAGGCCCAATAACAAGGGACATGCTCAAAAAGATTCAATTGGGCTTCGTCCAAGATGACTCAAACTCACATGCGCTTCTCACACTCTTCTCATGGGTCAAAGAAGATGTGAAGATTTAAAGAGATGTATCAAAGAGCAGTAGAATAGCAATAAGATTAGCTCATTATTTAGGCCTTGTTTTCCAGAATAATAAATCAAACAATGTGTAGTTGAATTGCTAAAATTAGGCTTGACTAAGCCCAATAGGAGATTTGGTCGTGAGCTACCAAAGGTCCAAGTGGACTAAGTGGAAATCAACATTCCTTCCTACACCTCACGAATCCAATGCATCCAAGGGCTAGGAATGCTTCCTCCTTTTCCAAGGCATCATCCAATGGTCGTGAGCATTGCTCCTTCTCCAAGCTATCTTCCACGGCCAAGATTAAATGCCTTTCTCATCCAAGGACTAAGAGTGCTTATGTGTATTTGCTTTCATATAAAAGCCTAAATTTTAGGCTATTGTAATCACTCTTGAAATTTTAAGCAATAGATGCCTAGTGTTGAGAAAACTCCACTCCTATAGTATGCTAAGGAAAAGGGAGATAACTCATTATATGCTATAGTAGATAACTCATTGTATGCTATAGTAGATCAGATTTTACCCTTTTTACTAGAAATTGGTGCCCACTATGGGGTATGTAAACTTAGTCTGCGACGCAAAACACAAGACAAACAAATAAAACAAAACAAAAAATTTTGATAGAGCTTGGTGAAACACTTCTTGACACCCAAGTTTTTTTTTCAATGCATAATATCACAAACAATTGATGGTGGTGCGGAGCTTTCATGCCTTTGGCCACTGCATGCCACATTGACACCTTTCACGACCATCGTGTTCCATGGACCCACCACGTTGAATCCATATAAAATTTTCTAAAGGAAAAATGTGGCTTCACACTCTACCTCTCGAAGCACCATCACAATTATACTCCTCTCAAACTCTATAAGACAAGCTATGGATGTGTAATGCCGAAATTCATCAAGTTCCCCAAGATTTTTAACTCATAAATTTATATATTGTTTTATATTTTATTTTTACATACTTAAATTTACCGTCTTCTGTTACCAGTTATAAATTTTATGAGTTGTTATTTTTACAGAGATTTGTGAGGTAGGATGTGGAAGCGGTAGCAAGAGATCTTGTGAACAACACATAACCAAATTTATATTAGAAGGCCAAAGAACGTCCGATTTTAGCACATGATCATGACCATTGGATTGAATTATGATCTTTTATCTCTTAATAGTTTGCATTGCGATGATCTTTAAGGAAAGGACCAAGGAATGTGTTGTTGATTGTGGAAGCTATAGTTATCTTGTTACATGATTTGATGTTCTCTACTATTTATTCTGAACTTTGCATTTGATTTTCTACTCACATAAGATCATAGTTACAATTTACAAATTTTATGCATGTTGGCATCCACTATTGTTCGACACTTGAATTGACATCTTTTAGTTACTATTAATGAGGTTTTGGTTGGATACATTAAAAAGAAGACGAAAAGGAGCAATAACCTCCTTAAAAAGAAGACGAGAAGGGCAATTAATCTCCCAGAAGATGAGAAAGAGCATTAGTCTCCTTAAAAAGAAGACGAAAAGGAGCATCAGTCTCCCAAATGGCGAAAATGAGCATTAGTCTCTTTGAAAAGAAGATGAAAATGAGCATTAGTCTCCTAGAAGATAAACAAGGGCATTAGTCTCCCAGAATATGAGAAAAAGCATTAGTCTCCTTAAAAAGAAGATCAAAATGAACATTAGTCTCCTAGAAGACGAGAAAAGACATTAATCTCCTAGAAGATGAAAAAAGCATTAGTCTCTCAAACATCATTCTACTTGTTTGTTGGTTAGTTAAACTCCTAACAAAGTTGGTCGAGCAATGAGTCCCCCAAATGACAATCTACTTGTTGGTTGAGCAAACAGACTCCCAACTAATTTGGTTAAACAATGAGTCTCCCAAATGGCAATCTGGTTTTTTGGTTAAGCAATCATACTCTCAACTAATCTGATGAGTGCAATTAGTTTGCTAAGGAAGGAGAAAAATCTAATGGGAGCAACCAGCCTCCTAAGGGATAAAGAAAGTCTCCTAAAATTCGATGAAAGCAATTAAACTCTTAAGGAATAGAAAGTCTCCTAAAATTCGATGAGAGCAATCAAACTCTTAAGAAATAAAAAGTCTCCTAAAATCTGATGAGAGCAATTAGTCTCTTAAGGAATGAAAAGGAGAAAAAAATGCGATGAGAGCAATTAGACTTTTAAGGAAAATAAATTCTTCTAAAATATAATAAGAGCGATCAAACTCCTAAAGAATAAAAAGAAGCAAAAGTTCGAGGAGGGCAATCAAACTCTTAAGAAATAGAAAGTCTCCTAAAATTTGATGAGAACAATCAATCTCTTAAGAAGTAAAAAGGAACAATCAGACTCTTAAGCAATAAAAAGTCTCATAAAATTCAATAAGAGCAATTAGTTTGTTAAGGAACAAAGAAAATATCCTAGAAGAACAAAAGAGATCTCCACAGATTTTTAGGAAAATTGTTAGTCTCTCAAATTCCAATGATAGTTTGTATACATTTTCAACTTAATTTTTTGCACCTTACATTGTTTTTTCTTTATTTTCAATCTAAATTGATCATTTTAATTAACATCATCATCATAGTTCCAATTAGATTTTGGGGTAACATTTGAAGTTAAGGTATCATATTATTACTTTCAAAGTAAATATGATATTCCACCATATAATGCTCAAATAGATAAGATTTGTTAAAAAAAAAAAATCAATGTATCATTGCTATTTTCAACACCACACACATGATAAAACAAGATTCAATATACTCAAACTTAAACATGTTATAAAAAAATCATTGATAATATATCATTGGTCCCATCACTTTCTCAATTATTGTTGAACTTTAGTTGCATATTTATTGTATGTAACTCTACATCATCATTATTTTGATACTTATTTAGTGGTTTTTTAATACCAACCAACTAGTAGTAGTTGTAACATGCAATGACAAAACAAAAGAAAAAGTACCATCATAAAAACTATTTAAAGACTTCACAAAAATACTAGCATATTCTTAGTAAACTTATTTTTGATATCTTCCTCATTTATCGAATAAAAAAAATAAAATGTTTTTTTAATATTGTTAAGCAACATCTGACATCAAACAAATGATATTTCACTTATTTGGTACACTATGTAGTGATAGCATTTCTTAAGTAGTGTAAGACCCTAGAAAATGACATTTTAAAAGTGATAATGGTTTAAAAATAGTGAGACTCAATTATTTTAATATTACAATATTTTAGTATAAATAGAATTGTTATAAACGAGTTTCATTTAGGAATGGCAAAAATACCCGTGCCCGTGGATATCCGCGGATAAAATCCGCGATGGATAGTTACTACCCGCGGGTAGCGGGTAGCGGGTAGCGGGTATTTTAATACTCGCTTATAAACGGGTCGGGTACGGGTATCATACTATCCGTACCCGCGGGTACCCGTTACCCGCAAAAAATTAAAATTAAAATTTAATTTATATTTTATTAAGTTAAATTTAATTAAAATTAGAAGTGATAGTATATTTTATTATGTCAAATTTAATTATAATTATAATTATAATTATAATTTAATTTATATTTTATTTTTATAATTTTATATTAAAAAATTTATAAAATACATATTTTTTTAAATATTTGCGGGTATCAGATATCCACGGGTACCCGCGGGTTTTAAAAATATTCGCGGGGTATTTTTTAAGCGAATATCCGGCGGGTAAACGGGGGAGTAACAGGCGATTTTTTTTTGACGGGTCGGGTTGCGGGTAGGCACTATTCGTGCCTGACCCGACCCGTTGTCATCCCTAGTTTCATTATTATAAAACACAACATCTCTCTAGAAACCACTTTTATAGAGTTCTGACTTCTCTTTAAGAGTTTTCCTCCTCTGTTCGCATGATTGAAGATTTGAGACCATAGGAGTGATCCTCACGACGAGCTCTTCAAATTGGACCAATTAGTTTCTTTGTTCACATAAGTTAAATTTCAACCCTTTCTCCTTGTCTTCTTCTAGTTTTTGTCACATGTGAGACTTTTTTTCTTGCATGTGCTCTTTTAATCTTCTTTATGAGTCTTTGTTGATCAGTGATCCTAACGGTAGGTCATGATCGTTCTTGTGTTATTCCTAGGTATTAGAGATGGCAAATAAACCCGTGCCCGTGGGTATCACCCGAACCCGTCCCCGTTTTGACGGGGAATCCCCGCTTTGACTGGGTATGGGTATGGGTATGGGTAATACCCGAAATTTTCAACTGGGG
>Ga0214545_1003549_pt1 | contig 29652 bp, 20 predicted proteins | sample CNSS4metaG_FD_160064 | JGI IMG/M metagenome (GOLD analysis project Ga0214545, IMG submission 160064) | Root nodule microbial communities from cowpea collected in UCLA plant growth center, Los Angeles, California, USA - CNSS4 | ecosystem: Host-associated > Plants > Roots > Nodule | place: USA...
ATATACCTATTTCTTTTTTAAGTTTAAGATTAAAAAATAATTTATCATAATTTAATTAAAAAAATAAAAATTAAGTTACTAAAAGAAAAAAATCAATGACAATCAATTCCCATTAAAAGCTGATTATGAAAAAACACATAGTACAGTCATTTTTTTCCTATAATCATAAAAAATAAATATAAGGCTCATGAGATAAAAAATAATATTAACTATTAAACAAATATTTCACTATCAAGTAATGCGAGAGAGTTACCTTTTGTCTTCATAAATGAAAGAGAACAAATGATAAATGAAAGAAAAAAGAATAAATTTGTATTTAACTGTTTTTTTTTCTTCTCAAAATGAAAAGAAAACATGTGAAAATGTGAAATCAATATAACTTGTGAAAAAATGAAAAATACAATGAGAAAGAAAATAAAAAATATCTTAATAAATATTTTTATTATTTATTACGTTTAATTTTATATTTTAATATTTATTAACATTAAATATTATGCCTTATAAAATAAATAAAAATATATCTCATTTAATTTTTATCAATTTTTATATGTTATATATAATAAAAAAATTCAAAAATTGAAAATAATTAATATATATAATATAAAAAATTAAAAATAATTAATATATATAATATAAAAAATTAAAAATTGTGGGGGAGGGGAGGGGGTGCCATGGCCACCCCTGCCCCAATGATCCTCCGCTACTGGTTGCAATGACTCTATTTGTAATATTTCTATATATTATTTTAGAGATTTATAATTCGTCCATTTTATTGGACGGAATTTCTATCAATTAGATTCACAAGAATCCAGTAATTAGTTTATAAAAAGTGAAGCGTTTAGGTTTTTTATTGTTTATTAATCTATTCCATGTTGATGTGGTAGTTTGATTGTAGAAAGTTAAATAAATAATGAAATTATAAATATAATTTTAGATTTTAATTATGACAGTTCGAAACATCACATTACATTTAAGTACAATGAAAATAATGGTGTTTGTAGCTATTACATTTCTATTAGAGTTTTTTTTTAAATAAACAAATTAGGGTAGTTTTACCTTCCATTATTTGTGTTGAGAATACAACATCTTTAATTGTCATTATTTGCATACCGCATTAAATGATAGATGTTGCAAGGTTTCGCATAAAACCACCATATTATATTTTGTGACGACATTATATATGACGGGATGCAAACCTACTAGACATATAAAATATAGCGATTATAACCATCATTTTATACAATATTTAACTATCATATTTAACACAATTTTTTTGGAGTGTACACTCTTCTCTTGCTATAAATAAACACAATAAAAGTAATACCCATAAAGTTAGTTGTAGTTTATCGTGAGACTTTCTTTATATATATATATATATATATATATATATATATATATATATATATATATATATATATAATATTAATGATATACTCTTCAAGATGTTTTATGCATAATTACTATATTTGTTTTACTCGTACTTAAATTTACATTTTCTGATAGAAGGTCACATTTGTTTTTCTAGGTTCTATAAACATAGAAATAATTTGTAATTGCATAACATATTTTATTCCTTGTTTCGTTTAATTTTTATTCGTCTCAAGCTCTCCAATCGACAAATTCACTTTTTATACTTTCTTCCAAGTAAAGCATATATAGTCATTCTTGAAGTTATTAAATTCTATATATAAAATACATGAACGCTTTTTAATCAGTTAGTTAATTTAGATTATGCATTTTATCAAAATATAAATGATTTTATGAATATAAATAGGTGGATACTTTATACATTTTATATTTGTTAACAGAAATTTATTCAGAGGAATAATGGAATCTCGACCATCTCAACCTCAAATAGTTAACTTTGTGAAGAATTCTTATAAAGTGATTTACTTCAATAAAAAAATTAATAATATATTATAAAATAAGATATTTAGATAAAAAAAATATTTGAGTTTAAATTTTTTCATATTTTATTTTCTCTTTGTAAACAAAAACGTTTGAAATATTTCTTAAACTATTTTTTTTAATATTAATTAGAGAAATTTTCAACCTATTTTAACCATAATTGATTTGACTAATAAGAAATTGGATCTTGTTAACCAGTGGCCTTAGGACACCGGTTAAGGATGATTAATACATATTGAATCTTGTAAAAGTTATTAGATAATTATAATATTAAATAAAATCTAACATGAAAATCATTAATGCAGTTTTATTTTATTTAAAGGACAAAAATGACCATAAGTGTTATAATTATGTTTGATATTTTATTTAATGCTCACAAATAAAAGTTAAAAAATAATTAAATAATAAAATAATTATATTTTAATATTACTAAAAATTAAAAAATAATTAAACAAAAAACTTTAAATTAATAGAAAAATCAACAAAAAATTGTGTTAAATGTCTACAAAGTTTACAAAAAAATAATTAAAGTATCAATTTGATACTTTATTGAATTTTCTTTCTCTAACTTCTCGATATTGCAACATTCATATTAGCTTAACCAAATCCCAAGATATAGAAAATATCTCAATACATTAGTAATTATAAATACGTACGTAAAAATTAGCTTAAGTTCACACTCATTTAAGTTTGTATCCTACCTAAATCCGTATTTGGAAAGGAAAAATTCTTAGATCAATAATTTTGTTACTTAATTTTTAGAAAAAATCACATAAAACCGTTCGACTTTATATTTTTTTATATTTTTTTTATATATATATATATATATATATATATATATATATATATATATATATATATATATATTGTATGCATACATAGAGAAAGAAAGTATATGAATAAAATAAAATAACAAGTTCTTCTTGGAACATATCTTTTATATCTATTATATATCTTTTATCTCATATTTTTACCATCTCTACAAATCTTCAACACTTATAACATTTCATACTGTAATTATAAAACTCCTAATATTTCGTAAAGTGTATACATAGATAGAGAAAGAAATCATATGAATTCCTTTTGCAACATATCTCTTATATCTATTATATATCTTATACCTCTCATATTTTTACAATATCTACAAATTTTCAATACTCATAATATTTTATACTATAATTATATGACTTCTAATATTTCATATTGTAATATGATTCTTAAAAATTCATAAATCTGCATCCCAATTAAGTTTGTATCAAACTCCCAAGAACATAAAACAAACTTAAAACGAATGTTTACCGTAAAACTAACAATGTAAAAAAAAAATTAATTACCTTTAACTTTGAGTACTTAAAAATTCCAAATTATTTTGTATCAGAGTTATTAGTTACAAAATAAACATGATGAACCCAGCGTATTAATTACTTTTTAACCGGTAATTTGAGGACACCACCGATTAACATTCTCCTAAGAAATTCTAGATAACAACGATAGCAATAATGACTGAAAAACGTTCTGGCCAATGGTTTAAGAAAATTATTTTTAATTAATATCAATCGAAACAATTATCATCATTGTCGGGATTGATGTTAATTGGAAAAAAACGGCCAATTTTAACTAAACAAAATCTTAAAAACTTTGGTCACAAAATAAGCTCTGTTGAAATACACCATTAATTAATTTTTTAGATTAATTTATTCAAATAAATCATTTAATAACTAAACAAATTAAAATTAAAATAATTAAATTTATTAGGCGGGAAAACAGAAAACAGAAAACAGAGACCAGAATGCCAAGGAAAACAGCAAACAGAACTAAGCTCACGTTCCACCACCATTCTATATTATATAAATAACATGAATTTTGTTTACTAGATTATTTACTTCATATTCTTTCATTTAAATTAATTTTTAAAATAATTATTATAAAACTAAAAAATATATATTTAATAAGGTTTAAATACCTTTTTGTCCTCATTTTCGTTTTGTTGCGGATTGTCCTTATTTTGACATAATGTTTAAAATGGTTCTCATTGTTACCGAATGTTTAGAATGATCATCATTTTCGCAATTCGTGTTTTATTTGGTCCTTTTCTGTAACGCCGTTCAAATCATTAATGGAAAATTGTACAGGTGACACGCTTTGGATTAGAGTATGTTACGGGTGTGGTAATTAACAATTAACGTTAATCTTACAATTTAGGAGAAATTTTGCAATTAGGGAAATTTTTCCATCTTCGTCTTTCTTCAGCTCGCATTTGTAGAGGAAGCAGCTAATACTTGTCATTTCATCATTGGATTGCAGTTGCGCTATTCATTTCAATTTTCTAGTTAATCATCATTAACGAGTTAAGTGGGTTTAGAATTTTCTAGGTAGGTGAGTATTAGACTTATCTCGTTGATGATGATTAACTAGAAAATTAACGTTAATTACCACACTTGTACACGTAACGTGCCATATGTACAATGTTCCGTTAATGATTTATTACAGAAAAGAAGCAACAAAAACACGAATTGTGAAAATGAGGACCATTTTAAACATTCGATACAAATAAGAACCATTTTAAACATTCTGTCAAAATGAGGACAATCCACAACAAACACCACGAAAAACGAAAATGAGGACCAAAAAGGTATTTAACTCTTTTAATAATTATCATTTAAATTTAAGAAATTAAAATTGAAATATCATAAATATTTGATATTATATTATATCTTTTATATATCTTATTTCCAAACCGAGTGAAAATATCATCATTGTTGATGAACTTCCGATTACAGCATCACCGAAGTTCGGTGTGATTAAATCTTTGCAAAAACCCTCAGAGCAATCTGTTTTCCGGTTTTAAACAAGAAGAGAAGAAGCGGCTTTCACAACAATAGAATGAATTATTCTGCGTGCGAAGTTGAAACCACACCACGTCTTGCTCAATGGAGAATCGAAAACTTTGTTTATGTCAGTTCCCGAAGATCTAAACCTTTCAAGATCGGAAAGTGGAATTGGTATTTCTCTAAATATCTATATGTTTATTTGTCTGTGTCCTCTCATGTTTCATTTAATAGGTTTTGGTGTGTGATGAAGTGCTCTTTCTTCTTGCGCTATAATTTGAAGACCCTTGTTTATGATTTTGTGTCGTTGATATTTGGTGTCAAATGTGTGGTTTTTGATTTTTGTATATATATTTTTTGGTTTGAAATCAAGGATTTTGTCTGTGGAGAAGAACACGATTCAATTGTTTCCCCAATGGAGCAGCTATCCCATTCCCAGTCCTCCCATTGCATCTTTCATCTTTCGGGTTTTAAGTTCTGTTGGAGATCGCAGGACCATCCTGCACTCATCAGGTCTCATTTTCTTTTTACATTTTCTCTCTTCTTTGTTGGTTATTTGACTTTTTTTTTTTTTGGATAGAGAATAATCAATAATGTTAGTTTCTGCGTGTATTAAGATGACGTTGTACTTGGTCCAAAGTGCATGATCATTGCAAATAGAAGACAGTTTCTTTCAAATGTTGAATGAGTACATGCGTAAATCTACTCTTCTTTTAATCTTGTGCAGAGGTAAAGGACAAAGTTGTAGACATCAACAGTGGTTTTGCTTGGACAGTTGAGGTTCCTAAGAAATTCATTATTGAAGTTGAGTTTCTAGATTTGAAGTGTGCATCCCCAAGTGTAAGTTCTAAATACACGTCTCTTTAGATAATCCACTCAATTAATTCCAATTGGTTTGGTTTTAAGATGAAATACAGATCACAAATCATGGACAAAAAACCTAAACCTATGTTCAAGAGATAACTCTTCATATACCGAAACAGGAGAAATTGTATAGATAACCTATAACATTCATACATATCTGGAAAGTTACCTAATTTGGAATGTTATTTGTGAATGCAGGGTGGAGAACCTTGTTCCATCTGGGCAGAAGGATTTTCACAAGAAAGATCACATGCAAATGTCATAGAGTCTATCTGTAGGATGCTAACAGAAGGAATCAACACTGACATCACCATCAATGTTTCTGATGGAAGTATAGGAGCTCATAGAGCTGTTCTTGCTGCAAGATCACCCGTATTCCGCAGCATGTTTTCACATAATCTTCAGGAGAAAGAGTTGTCAACCATAAACATATCAGATATGTCACTTGAGTCATGCCAAGCTTTTCTCAATTATCTCTATGGAATCATCAGACATGAAGAGTTTCTGATTCATAGGTTGGCCCTTCTTCGTGCAGCTGACAAGTATGACATATCTGATCTGAGAGATGCATGCCATGAGAGTCTTCTTGAAGACATTGACACAAAAAATGTTCTTGAGAGGCTCCAAAACGCATCTCTATATCAGTTGATGAAACTGAAGATGAGTTGTATCCGATATCTTGTGAAGTTTGGCAAAATATATGAAATCCGGGATGATTTCAATACCTTCTTGCATAATGCAGATAGGGATCTCATTGCTGAAGTCTTCCATGAAGTTCTGTCACATTCTGTTACATTGCCGGTAGGGATGAAGAGAAAATTTGATTGTCTTTAGAACTACTAGTTTCTCAATGAACAGGAAAATGAAAAAACTGGACAAAGCTATTTGAGAAAGGTAATAATTTTAGAGAAGTGTTACATGTTAAATATTCGATACCAAGGTCTTACATACATAGAATTCATTAATGAATTAAACTAATAATAGTATAATTGGGTCCACTTTTTATTCTTTTTTAAACTCAATTTAATCCAATTAACTTTTTTTTTTCAATTATATTTAATACATTTAATTATTATTTTTTGTCTTTTTTCTTTAATTTGATCTTATAGTTGTATTTACATCATCAAGTGTATTGATTCAAATGTATTTATAATAAACTTTTATTCATCCTATTTTGAATATAATAAAATAAAATGTATAAAGTGATAAGTTATCCCTCAATAATAAAAAGAAATCTAAGTAATGAAGATTGATTTTGTAATTGACTTAGATCATCTAAATTAGTATATTGATATTAAGATTCAACAAAGAGTAAAACCTAAAAGTGATTTTAGACAATAGATTTTTAAGTGTTGATTAAAGTTTAAAGTAAAAAGAAAAATGGTTAGGCTAAGATTATATACCTACATTGTAACATAAATAGGTAACGCTTTTTCAAAAGTAGAAATATAGAAATAGAAATACAACCTTTTAAAGAAAATTTACAATATTATTTTAAATTTTGTTTATAGATTTAGGTGAACCTATTTCAAATCATATATTAATAATCTTATTTTAAAAATGTTAATTAAAACAAATATATTATATTATACAGTGAAAATTAATTAAAATAAACAAAATTGAAGATATAAATTAAAATAATTATAATATCTATAACAATATATAAAAAAATTCTCTCCTTTGTATTCACATTTCAAAATACCAATTTTACCCTTTAAAATATAATTATTTATTAAATTTTTTAAAATTGACCATTATTTTTATAATTTTTTTATAAAATTGTCTATCTTGGCTTCTTCTATAAGACCCTAGAAAATGACGTTTTAAAAAGTGATAGTGGTTTAAAAATAGTGAGACTCAATTATTTTAATATTAAAAGGTTTTAGTATAAATAGAATTGTTATAAACGAGTTTCATTATTTTAAAACACACAATCTCTCTAAAACCCACTTTTCTAGAGTTATCTGACTTCTCTCTAGAGGTTCTGTCTCTTTGGTCTGATTGAAGAATCGAGACCGTAGGATTGATCCTCTCGGCGAGTTCTTCAAATTGGATCGATCAGTTTCTCCGTTCGCATAAGTTGAGTTTCCACTTTTTTTTTTTAGTCTTTTTCTGTTTTCTATTGCATGCAAGCTCTCTTTTCCGCTTGCATGCGACGTTTTAATCATCAGTATGAGTCTCTGCTGATCAGTGATCATAATGGTATCTTGTGATGTTTCTATGTGTAGATAGAGCATCCTGTGGAGTTAGAGGTGTTGACGTTTTTAAGGCATTGACGTTTATAAAGCTGTCTAAACAAGATAACAAGTAAGGGAAGCTAACTATTTTGCTTGAATTTCGTATAGAAATCATTCTGATGACTTTGAATTGCATGATTGAGTGTTGTATGAGTGCTTGAACTGTGTAATTGAGTATATGATTGGATTGTGCTAGATTTCTGGACTGTTGCATGTGAGAACAGATTGAGAATCTGGTATTTTTGCCTAAGCGAGCAGCTCTCGCCTGAGCGAAAACACCAGAAATTCATCCCTTGTCTCTGCGCGAGATCTCGCCTAGGCGAGCCAGTCTCGCTTGAGCGAGAGTCACTCTCATCTAAGCGAGACAACTTAGCCTGAGCGAGAATTCACCCAGAGTTTGGGTTGTTTTCTATTTCGAGCCTCGCTCAGGCGAGAATGACTCACCTAAGCGAGAGAGCCCTTTCGCCTGGGCAAGACCTTTCAGCTTGGGCAAGAACCCCTGCAACAGAGTGTTATTCCCTTGTTTCTAATGGATGAAGCTATGTTTAAATATTAAAATGTGAACCTAGTTATGATATGCATGAATTGTTATGACTGATAATATGTGTGGTGAAATTGCATGAAGTTGGAATATGAGAAGATGTGGTTGAATTAGGATTTCAAGGAAAATTCTAAGAGGAATGTTTTAGTGTATGTAAGAACATAAGGACTCAGTTTTGGTTGGTATCCTGACGCTCCAATAACCATTAAGGCTCATGTAGAGCATAATGGATTATGTCGGGAGGAGTAGCAGGAGGTCCTAGTTTGTGGACCCGATTCAGTCACAAACGCAAAGGGGACTTACCTTGGGAGTGGTTGGGTGATAACCCCTTGTGTCCAAACTCTGCAGAGTTTGGGAACCGTCACGGGTGCACGCCACCAAGAGATCTGATGTCGCTTACATAATCCGGATATTGAGTCTAGAGTAATATATTTGTACTATGTTTGTGGTGGCCTATGTGATTCTGGTAAAAATGAGAAAGACTGCATGATTTGTTTATAATTGAATTGCATGATTTTTCTTATCAGATTAGCTTACCTTTGCTTTCTGTGTGTCTATCTCATGTTGTATGTTTTTCTTTTGCGATGATCACCTATTTGGTGGGAGCAGATGTGGTTGCAGTGTCAAAGGCACTTCTGGAGGATGAAGAGCCATCATTTTAGTGTTGAGGAAGAGATTTCCAGTGGGAGCTTTAACAGTGATCAGTTTAAGTATAGAGTTTATTAGTTTAGTTTAAGTGTATAAGTGATATATTTTTATGGTCATATCTTTTGTAAGACTGTATTAATATATTGTGTACACTAGATGATCTGTTTTGGAACTATGATGAAACTCTCTATTTTTATTAGTTATAAGCTGCTGAAATTGAGATGTTACATCTTCTCTTTTTCTTCTTCTTCTTTATTTATCAATGTTATTATCTCATCTTTTATCATATATTTCACTTTATTTTTAATAAATATAATTTTATTTATATATTAACTTAATAACATTATACTATTATCACCTACTAATATAATATTACACATGTTTAAAAAATGTGTACATACATGCACGATAATACATGTTTCTATATGCTAGTTTTAAAATTAAAAATGTTATAAGAAGATGCAAAAAGAAAGTGACACTCAGATAAAATAAAGATATTACCATTTCACTAAACTTTGTAATTTCTAAAATCAAGAGAATTTATTAAAGGTAAGCTATTACAAACTCGATTAACAAAACATTCAACATAATTCTTTATACATTGAACTAAACTAAAAACAACAAACATGAGAAAAGGCTTGTGCTGCTGTCCCTCATTAGTCCCCATTTACAATTCAAATTAGGCACCTTCCTCATACACCCCCGTCAAATTTCTTTTGCCATTCCAACAAAGCTTTTGGAAATTTTTATCCGAAATTGATTTAGTGTATTTCAAATAGTAAAATCCAGAACTAATGAAGTGTCAGAAGAAATTTTGATGGGTGCAGCAAGAAGTTCCCTTCAAAATTAATCAAACCTTTGAGAACCACTTTATTTGGGGCTTTTTCTTCCTGCACCTCCAAGGATTTTTCTTACACCTCCAAGCAATCTTAAAATTTAAAAAGTACTCTTTAAACGAAGTCATATAAATTACATCCTAAAATTATTTTTGAATGTCTACTTCCGATAAAAAAGTATTTCCAGAAGTCACATCCCACTAAAATTTAAGACTTCCGATAAAAAAGTATTTCCAGAAGTCACATCCCACTAAAATTTAAGACTTTCGAAAGTAAAAAAAAAAAAAATATATATATATATATATATTTTCACTTTTCATTTTTTTCTTAAATTTGAAATTTAATTACTTTTAATTTTGTTTACTTTTCAATACATTATAAAAAAAATTATATATATAAATATAAATATATTAAAATTTTATTTTATTTTTAAAATACATATTAAAAATTATAAAATATATAAATGTGAAACAAAAATTACTTTAAAAATACAAAATAAGTAAAAAATGTTAAAGAAAAAATTGAAAAATAATTTAAATTAAAATAATAAAACTTTAAATTAATGTATATATATATACATATTTAAATTTGAAGTTTTATTATTTTAATTTAAATTATTTTATAAGTATTTTTATAATTATTTTATTTATATAATTAATATTTTTTTTTATTTTATTTGAATATTTTAAATTTTATTTAAAATTTAAAATTTAATTTTTAATTTTATTTTTTTTTTATTTTTTGATTATATATTTTTAAAATTTTTAAATTCAAAAAAATTAATAAAAGTAAAAATTAAATATAATTAAAGAAAATAAACTTTAAATTTGAAAAGATAAAAACAATATATCTATATTTTTTTTTGTTGGAAATCGATTTTCAGTAATTTTTTTATTCGAAAATCAAAATTCTTCAATTTCTGAAAATATTTTTATCGGAAGTTGACATTTGAAAATAAATTTGGAAGTGCAATCTGCATATATTTTTTTTCTCAAATGGTCAAAAGTGGTTTTGATTTAAAAAAAAAAAAATTAGATGTGTAAAAGAAATTTTGGAAATGTAGAAAGAAATTTCCCTTTATTTGGTTCCTTTACAATGGTTTTCGTGGTTAGGGTCTATGTAATTCGAAGTTGGCATGTGTGTTTGATGTTGGAGAATTTCTCTAACACATAAGTACTAATGAGTGGTTTTTTATTTAACGAAAATGTTTTAATTTTTTATTAATTTTGAAAATTAACAATATACGCTTTCTGATTCTATATTAAAAAATTAATTTTAATTAATTTTATATTTTTTGATGTATTAATTTGACACAGAACTAAATGCACATACTATTCTGACGTATTAATTGGACTAGTTAAATTAGTATATATAAAAACTAATGGAGGCAAATCCATATTCCAAATTTAAAATCTCACTATTATAATAAAATGCAAATATTTCAAATAATAAATAAATTTCATACTGACAGATTCTTACCCTAAATTTAACACCATATATATATATATATATATATATATATATATTAAATTTGATGATATAAATACAAAAATATTTATTTAAATAAAAGTATATTAAAGGTGTATATAATGTGTACAATTTAAAATTTTAGAAATCAGATTTAAGATTGGAGCAATCATACAAATTTATTTATCTTGACTAGAAAAGTTAATGAATTATTTCTTAATAAAAACAAGATAATACTCATAAATAAGTTTTTAAATATCATAAAATTGTTTAAAATAATAACTAAAATGTTATTTTTCGTTGATAAAAAAATAAAAACAATTCGATTAACAGCGAATTTGCATCGTTAACATCTGTTTGTAATTAACCCAAAAGATAAGATAAGAACGAAAAGATTATATGCATCGTAACCGTGTAATTTCCCTCCCACCGCGTAACCTCAGCGCTATATATACCCACTGACCTCGTGTCAATCTTCTGTTTGAATGGGATTTGAATTTTATTGGTATTGTTTCGAGGATTGTCGTCTATGGCTTTGGGGATTGTGTTTCCATTCTTGATCAAGTTTCTTTAGGGTTTTGCGAAGTGTACGGAGTTTACAATCAATCAGTGTGTGTTGTGTTGTCGGATTGAACAACCGCGAGCGTTTTGTTCGATCAAATTGTGTTTTGTCGGATTGAAGAACCGCTAGCATCCTTGCTTTTTGTGGGATTGAAGAATGCAAGAATTATCAGTAGATTTACGCCAATTCTAAATAGAATTTATTTGATTATGTTGAGTTTTGGGTTTTTTGCTTAATTTCTTTACACCTTTTCAAATGGTCGCCGCTGGTTCTCTGACATCTTTTATTTTATTTTATTTTTTTTTGCATACGAATGATATGAAAATAATAGTTGTTCGGAACAACCTAAGTTTTCTCGGCGTCTCCTTTCTATTATATAAGTTTTTTGGTATTGATCATCGAACATAGGGATTGAACTATGATTTGTTTATCTGCAGTGGTATTTGGAATAGTTTTGTAACCTCCTGAATTGAGAGCGTTTATCGTTTTCTTGTTCTTGAATTTGCGGAACAATGAAGATACGGTATGGATGTGGTATAGGAGATCAGGTGAAGTGTTAGGTTTTGTTACCATTATGTTTTCTTAAGACGATCTGATTGGAGCCTATCAAATTTGTTGTTTGTGTTCATTCCTATGCAGCATGTCCTCGAGTCTGAGATTTATTTTGGCCATTGAGAAGGTAGAAACGAGTTTCGATGGCTGGCTTTCGATGTACCGAATTACTTTGATCTTCTTAGATGTAGGAAGGTACATGCGTTAGCCATGGGGATTGTTTTCTTCTACTCATGTTTCAGCTAAGAGAGGCAATAACTCTAGATTATTAAACTTATTGCAAAGCTTTATGTTTTATTATGTTTCAATTTACTAATTTTCTTGAGAATGGCTATGGTCTCTCTTGTTCGTCGTAGGAATGTACATGAATCAGCCATTGTCCTACATGAATCAGCCATTGTGTTTGTCTAATAAGCAATAGCAATACTTGGTCTCTGAAATTATGATCATTGAGTTTGTTATGGAAATTTCTCCATCGGTGTTTATTGAATTTGTTTATTCATGGTATTGTCTAGGTCTTTTATCTTCTTCCGAGATTAATTATTTTTTTATTCATGGGTTGTATTTCTATATGCATTCAGTTGGAGGTCTTGTAAATTCTCACTATATGAGTTAGAGGCTTTGACATTTGCGGTTTTAGACGGTTGACTCTGTTCATTTTGATTATCTTCAGTTAAGAGGATGTCTATTGGGTTGTGGATGCAATATTGTTGACTCTGTTCATTTTGATTATCTTTTCATTTTGATTATCTTCAGTTAAGAGGATGTCTATTGGGTTATGGATGCAATAGCTGAATATTATTGAACTTATCGTATAGGTCCTTCATCTTTTACCAGACTAATTATACTTTTCTTAAATTCATGGGTTGTACAAGGAAACTACAAAATGAAGGGGATGCATAGTCTGCAAATGATGGTGGTCATGTTTTGGGAACAATGGATGGAGATCCCGTGAGAGGTTTCATTACTATCTTTACATTCAGTATTGTGAAATCTTGGGTTTTATTATCTTTGCATCTAGTATTTTCATTGTATTCTCCAGGCCAAACTTGTGGGGTGGGAGATCTTGTAAATACACACTATATGAGTGAGAAAGTTTGGCATTTGTGTTGTTGGGGTCGACTCTTCATTTTGATTATCTTCTTCTACTAGTGTTGTAGTGAAGATGATGTCTATTTGATCGTGGAGGCAATAGCTGTAGTTTATTGAACTTACTACATATCTTTATTTTTTTTTTCACGTTTTGATTTACTTTCTTTCTTATGTGCTTCAGTTGGAATGGTTGTAGTTTCTCTTATTGGAATCGTTGTAGTTTCTCTTATTGACTGCAGGATTGTACATGTGTCAGCGATGGTCTTTCTTTAAGCAAGAGCAATGCTTGATCATTGGACATTATGATCGTCGAGCTGGTTGTGGAAATTTTTCCATTGGTTTTCTTTAATTATTAAATTTGTTTGTTCATCCTATTGTCTAGGTCTTTCATCTTCTACCCAGTTTGATTATAATTTTCTTGAATTCATGGACTTCATAGGGAAACTAAGAAACGAAGTGGGGTGTAGAATGTGCAAGTGGTGGTCGGCACATTTCAGAAGCAGTGGATGGAGAAACGAAATGGGTGCAGAGTGTGCAAATGGTGGGTGGTGGGCAGTTTTCAGAAACAGTGGATGGAGATCTGGTGAAACTTTAGGTTTTATTATCTTTGTATTCAGTATTTTCGATGCCGTTATTCTTCAGATAAACTTGTGGAGTGGGTGATCTATTAAATTAGCATTATATGGGTGGGAGGCTTTGGCATGTGTTGTTGGAACATTAACTCTGTTGATTTTCATTATCTTCTTCTACTCGTGTTGCAGTGAAGAGGATATCTATTGAATTGTGGAGCCAATGGAGCCAATAGCTGTAGATTATTGAACTTACTACAAAGCTTTATGTTTTGTTACGTTTCCATTTACTGTCTTTCTTATGCGCTCAAGTTGGAATGGCTGTAGTCTCTTTTATTGGTTGTAGGAAGGTACATATTGTCTTTATCTAAGCAAGAGCAATACTTCAATCTTTGAACATTGTGATCATTGTTAATGGGAATTTCTCAATTAGTTTTTTAATTCTTGAATTTGTTTATTTATTTTCTAGGTCCTTCATCTTCCACCCAAATCGATTATATTTTTCTTGAATACATGGAGTTTTCAGGGAAACTATGAAATGAAGTGGGTTCAAGGTTTGCAAATAGAGGATGGTTGGCAGGGTTTGGAAATAGTGGATGGAGATCCGGTAGATCCGGTGAAACCTTAGGTTTTGTTATCTTTTATAAATAGGCACTATAGTGTAAGAGGCTTATACATGAGTGTTGTTCGATTGTTGACTCTGTTTATGTTGCTTGTCTTCTTCTACTTGTGTTGCAGCAATGAGGATGTCTGTTTTATCGTGGAGACGGCAAATTATTCAACTTACTACAAAGCTTCATGTTCTTTTACGTTTCCATTATTCCTATGTGCTCTAGTTTAAATGGCGTGGTAGTCTCTCTTATTGTTTCTAGGAAGGTACATTTGTCAGCCTTAGTATTTGTCTAAGCAAGTGCAATACTTGATCATTGAACATTATGGTCATCAAGCCTGTTATAGAAATTTCTCCATTGGTTTTTTTAATTCTTGAATTTGTTTATTCCTCTTATTGTCTATGTCCTTCGTCTTCTACCCAGATTGATTATAGTTTTCTTAAATTTTTTGGGCTTTACAGGGAAACTAAGAAATGAAGTGGGTGCAGGGTGTGCCAATGGTGGGTGGTGGGCGGCTTTTGGAAACAGTGGATGGGGATATGGCCAAACCTTAGGTTTAATTATTTTTGCATTCATTATTTTCATTCCCGTTTTTTCTTCATGCTAAACTTGTGGAGTGGGAGATCTTGTAAAAATATGCACCGTATGAGTGAGAGGCCTTGACATTTGTGTTGTTGCACGTTAACTTTTAATTTTAATTATCTTTCTGTGTTGCAGCGAAGAGGATGTCTATTGGTTCATGGAACCAATAGTTATAGATTATTTAATGAAGTTTTTTGTTTAATTACAATTCAATTTACTATTTTTCTTATGTGCTTAAGTTAGAATGGTTGTAGTTTCTTATTTGTTGTAGGAAGGTATAGGTGTCAACCATGGTGTTTGTCTAAGCAAGAGCAATATCTTTGAACATTGTGATGATCTTAAATTGATTGTAGTTTTCTTTAATTTGTGGGTTTTTCCAGGGAAAGACTAAGAAATGATGTGGGTGCTAGGTGCGCAAATATAGAGGGTGGTTGGCAAATATTTGGAAACAGTGGATGGACATCCGGTGAAACCTTAGGTTTTATTATCTTTCTTTCCATTCGTTATTTTCTTTGTCGTTGTTCTTAATGTTCTTCATGCTAAACTTGTGGAGTGAGATATCTTATAAATAGGATTACATGAGTGAAAGGCTTTGACATGTGTCTTGTTTGATTGCTGACTCTGTTTATGTTGATCGTCTTCTTCTAGTCGTGTTGCAGCAATGAGGATGTCTGTTGGATCGTGGTGGCAAAAACTGTAAATTGTTGAACTTACTACAAAGTTTCATGTTTTATTATGTTTTCATTTTTTATTTTTCTTGTGTGTTCGTGTTTGAATGGTTTTAGTCTTTCTTATTGGTTGAAGGTACATGTGTCAACCATGTTGTTTGTCTAAGCAAGTACAATACTTGATTGCAGAACATTGATGATCAAGCTCGTGTTGAAAATTTCTCCATCGTTTTTTTTTAATTCTAGAATTTTTTATTCATCTTATCTGTCCATGTCCTTCCTCTTCTACCAGATTGATTATAGTTTTCTTAAATTCATAGGCTTTATAGGGAAACTAAGAAATGAGGTGGGTGCAGGATGTTCAAATGGTGGGGTGCTGTGCAGATTTTGGAAATAGTGGATGGGGATTCGGTGAAACCTTAAGGTTAATTTTTTTTTTCATTCATTATTCATTATTTTCATTTTTGGGTTTAATTATCTTTTCATTCATTATTTTCACTACGATTTTTCTTCATGTTAAACTTGTGGAGTGGGAGATCTTGTGAATACTCACTTTATGAGTGAGAGGTTTTGACATCTGTGTTGTTACACAGTTTACTCTGTTGATTTTAATTATCTTTTTCTACATGTGCTGCCATGATTAGGTCATGGAGCCAATAGCTTTTGATTACAAAGCTTTATGCTTTATTACGATCAATTTACTATTTTTCTTATGTGCTCAAGTTGGAACGCAATAGTCTCTCTTATTTGTTGTAGGAATACATGTGTCAGCCATGGCGCTTGTCTAAGCAAAGCAGTTCTTGATCTTTGAACATTGTGATCATCGAGTAATTCTTGAATTTGTTTTTTCATCTTACCGTCCTTCATCTTCCTACCCAGATTGATTGTAGTTTTCTTGAATTCATGGGTTAGTCAGGGAAACTAAGAAATGATGTCGGTGCAAGGTGTGCAAATAGAGGGTGGTTGGCAAGTTTTGAGATCCGGTGAAACCTTAGGTATGTGTCAGCCATGTGTGTGTCTATGCTAGTGCAATACTTGATCGCTGAATATTATGTTCATCAAGCCTGTTATGGAAGTTTCTCAATTGGTATTTTTAATTCTTGAATTTGTTTATTCTCTAAATGTCTATGTCCTTTGTTTCCTACCTAGATGGATTATAATTTTCTTAAATTCATGGGCTTTTTAGGCAAACTAAGATCGCTATTTTTATTGCCATTCTCTTCAGATTAAACTTGGTGGGAAAGGTTTTGAAATCTGGCAAAACCTTAGGTTTTATTATCTTTGAATTCATTATTTTCTTTGACGTTATTCTTCATGCTAAAGTTGTGAGTGAGTGGGAGATCTTGTAAATAGGCACTAAATGAGAGGCTTTGACATTTGTGTTGTTGGACCGTCGGCTCTGTTGATGTTGATTTTGATTGTTTTCTTGTACTCGTGTTGCACAGCTAAGAGGATGTATGTTGTATCCTAGAGGCAATAACTGTTGAGTATTAAACTTATTGCAAAGCTTTATATTTTATTACGTTTCCATTTACTATTTTCTTATGTACTCGAATGTGAATGACTATTGTTTCTCTTATTGGTCGTAGGAAGGTACATGTGTCAGCCATTGTGTTTGTCCAAGGTGGAGCAATTCTTGATTGCTGAAATTATGGTCGTTGAGCTTTTATGGAAATTTCTCATTTGGTTTTTCAGAATTTGTACTTACCCAAATTCATTATATAATTCATGGACTCCACAGGGAAACTACGAAATGCAGTCAATGCATAGTGTGCAAATGGTGGGTCGTGGCCATGTTTTTAATAGTGGATGGAGATTCGGTGAAACCTTAGGTTTTATTATCTTTGCATTCTGTATTTTCATTAACGTTATTCTTCAGGCCAAACTTGTGGAATGGATGATCAAGCAAATAGGCACTATATGAGTGAGAAACATTAACATTTGTGTTGTTGGGGGTTGTCTCTTTTCATTTTCATTATCTTCTTCTACTAGTGCTGCAGTGCAAAGGATTTATTAGTTGTAGGTTATTGAACGTTATTGAACATACTAAAAAGCTTTATTGTGGAGGCAATAGTTGTAGTTTCTCGTATTGACTCTAGGATGGTACATGTGCCAGCTATGTTGTTCGTTTACTCAAGAGCAATACTTGATCATTGAACATTAAGATCATTGAGCTCTACGTGTATATTTCTCCTTTGGTTTTTTAGTTATTAAATGTTTTTATTCATCTTATCGCCTTGGTCCTTCATCTTTTGCCCAGTTTGATTATAGTTTTTTTGAATTCATGGGCTCTGCTGGGAAACAAAGAAATGAAGTGGGTGCAAGGTGTGCAAATGGTGGGTGGTGGGCAGGTTTCAGAAACAGTGGATGTAGATCCGGTGAAACATTAAGTTTTATTTTCTTTGTATTCAGTATTTTCACTACCGTTATTCTTCAAACTTGTGTGGAGGGTGATCTTGTAAAATAGGCATTATATAATTGTGAGGCTTTGAAATTTGTGTTGTTGGATTGTTGACTCTTTTGATTTGATTATCTTCTTCTGATCTTCTTGCATGGAAGATATTTATTGGACTGTGGAGGGAGGAAATAGATTTTAACATACTGCAAAGCTTTGTTTTATTTTGTATCTATTCACTATTTTTCTTATACTTGGAATGGTTGAAGTCCCTCCTATTGGTTATACGAAGGTACATGTGTCAGCCTTTGTGTTTGTCTAAGCAAAAGCAATACTTGATCGATGAACATTCGATGAACATTAAGATGGTTGTGGAAATTTGTTTATTCATATGAAGTCTAGGTCTTTCATCTTCAACCCAGTTTAGTTTTCTTGAATTTATGGCTTTACAAGGAAATTAAGAAAAGAAGTGGGGGCAGAGAAACAGTAAACAGTAAATGTAGATCCGTTGAAGCATTAGGTTATATTATCTTTGTATGCAGTATTCTTTAGGACAAACTTTAGCAAGAGCTCCTTATTAAATCTTAAAGGAGTCCAAAATCTTCTCCTTGGGACTTTCCAAACTTAATTTTGTTTCTTTTCCAATTAATAAATGTGTAAACGAATTTAGTATTGCTATCCCTCTCTAATTTTTTTGCATCTTGAACTTTACTTCCTCAAACACAAACAATATCTGGTTATATGTAGTTTTCCTTTAATTCATATTTCCTTTTCATTTGGTTTTTGTATTTCCACCTTTCTATAGCTCGTTAAACGTATTTTATAAAAAATATTAGTGTTATTAACTACAAGTTTTTGTCCCTTTTTATTTTTAATTTAGCTTCCAAATCTTTTATTTTTTCATTGAATAACCTTAATAACATAGTTTCTCATATAGCCTTTATAGAAGATTTAAAATTGTTAGCTTTCAATAAATAATCTTCCTTTCTAAAAGCTTGCCTTTGATTTGATGTCAAGCTCAAATTTGTTTAATTTCATTGTTGCTTCCTTCCTTATTGACCTACACCTTTGTTATTATCTTGTTATTTACCCATTGTTGTGTTCTGAAATAGTTTTAAACTGGCTAAACTTGATGGTTTGATTTGATTATCATGGTTGTATTGATGGTGTGTGGTTCATAAGAGGCATCGTGGGATGAGCATGGAACAAATGTGGTTGACTTTACTCTTTGATTAGATGGTTTGCTTCTTTCTTTAAAAAGTTCTGCTCAATTTTGATGTCTTCCGTAATTACTAATTGAGATGTTTAACTTTTTTTATTAGCTTTCCAGAGATGTTTAACTTTTTTTATTAGCTTTCCAAAAAGCTTTCCATTCATTATTTTTTTAATACGTCTGAATTGGACAGGAATTGATGTGTTTCTAAGCACCGATATGTTTTAGAGAAGAATTTGTTAAGAGAAGAATTTGTTAATTTCAGTTGAATTGAAGAATTTTTCTTCGATGGATAATAACAACTCTTGATAAAATAATTTTCTTTGTTAGTTATTCTATTTGTCTACCGAATCCAGGTGTTGATGATTTAAAGGGAGAAAAGAACTCAGATCTGTTATCGGCAATTATAATACATGGGAATAAAGGAACATTGATATGAATTTTCGGTTAGTGATGGTAGAGGGTGCTTCAGATTTGAGAGAAGAATTTGCCGGAGATATAGAACTACGGTCACCAACTCGTTTCTTGTTCTACTGTTTCGGTCTACAATATAAATATAAAACCAGAAATTTGACTTTGCTTAGTCCATGTCATCAAAATAACCAATCACATTATGCCATGTCATCATAAGAAAATATTCATTTGGGGTGCAGGAGGTGGGTCTGGGTATTCATTTAGTTTAAATAATTTTGAGGTACTGGAGAAACATTTGGGATGCAGGAGAAGCCCCTTCACGACTATAATATATGTCACTTATTAGCGGTTGAAAAGTGAAATAGAAGTACCATACTCTTAGACGTATTATAACTTATAAGAATTACAAATATATGTGAAATAGAAGTACCATACTCTTGGACGTATCATTAAGCAGGTACATTTAGACTCCGGTATCGGGTATGAGTTTAAGAGCTTTAAGAGCTTCAACTTTCCTCCACAATTCTGAGAGACCTTGTCTCCTAAAGGAAATTTTGAAGGTGATATAAACATTAAAAACTTTCAGAAGGTGATATAAACTTTAAAAACTCTTGGAGCTTCGTTCCAGAGACTGAACATTAAAATTCTTTCTCACCAAGTCCTCTTGTTGTCAGTGCAGGTGCCTCAATGCGAATGCCTCCGGGAAGGCACTCTTATTACCTTTTATAGAGAGCACATGTCAGAAATAATGGGATATACGGTGAACAAGAATAAAGGCCAAAGGTGTACACAGCAAAAGATCTCACCAGGCACTGAATTTTTGTTGAGGGTTATTGAAGCCATATCAAGAATTTTCTCCACCCGAGCACCATCAAGATCCTGATGTTAATTAATATGAAACATAGCTAACGTACAAAATGATGATGTTAATTAATATGAAACATAGCTAACGTACAAAATGATCATATATCATGCATTTTTGCACTGAAACACGAGCGGAAGTAAGTGGGAAACGAAGTATATTTTCTGTGACACATTAAAAAAAAAGGACCAAGAAGCTTACAGAAGGCCTTAGTTCAACAAGAACCAGGTGATTGTCACTACCACCAGAAACCAGTTTATATCCATGCTCACTTTACCGCTGAGCAAGAGCTCTACAGTTAGCAACAACCTGCAGGATAGTATTATTATGAGCGTTGAGTGCCATGTGCCAAACTATATACTACGCCCGATGCATTTTTTTGTTTTGTCCAAATGGATCTTTGCCCAGTTAAAATTCAGCGACAAAGTATAGTGACTTTAATGCTCTCTGATTCATGAAGTCAACTATTAATATGTAAACCAAGCATGCGAACTGTGCATATATTAAGAAGCATGCACAGTGCCTATTAACTCCAATTATTTGCAAAAAGAATCTCAACTCTAATTTATTGCATTCCTATATATAGCCATTGTCCAGAGTAAGTAAGAAATGCTTGTCCAGAGTAAGGTCAGAAATGCTGACTAAGGCCTAAACCAACTCTCTTAATAACTGTAATAACTGTAATTGGGAAAGCTAAACTTCTACTCCACACCAATGGGGTAGGCTTCATAATCTTATTTTTCTTCTAAATTTTGCAGTTATTGATTATATGATTATGAAGTGATAGGAAGGGGCTACCTTCGAAACATACAACAGAAGTGGTAAAGCAAAATAGCATTAGCGTTCTGCACTTCTTAATGAGACGTCTATATCCTCTAGTTTTGGATTGAAAGAATTGGAAATATAAGCCAATCGTGCCTAATGTAACATCTATCTTCATTCTGCATTTATTCCACTGAGGATAATTCTAGAGATCAGATTGGGTGGCAAAGATATATATTTTGTTTCTTATCAATACATAATAGCAACCTTGGTTGATTCAAAAGTAAGCACCAAAAGGCTGTTTAAAATGATCATGTACACACCCTTATGTCCAATGATGAAATAGGCAATCGATGTACCTGATTCTGGTAATTTTTAAACTCTGGAGACTGGGTATACTTCAAGCAAACTGCTAGTCCTCCAATTGTGTGGTTATGAGGACCACCCTGGAGAAATCTATCACTATCAAATCAAAGAAGCAGGAAGGTATAGAGGACGCGTGCATCTTAACTCCATAGGAGCACAGGATCCATGCACCTCAATTAGAATAGTTACAATAAAACTATTAAGAGAATATTCCTAATTTACCTGAAGGAAGATGGCCTGCCAAGTGATTGTGGCTGAGGTCAAGAGTCAAAAGCTTAATGCAGTTTACCATCAACTCTGGCAGGTTTCCTGTGATCTGATTCCTTGAAAGATTCAACCTACTCAGCAAGTCAAGATTTCCTATTGACTTTGGAGTCCAACCAGAACATCTGTTTGCAGAAAGATCCAATGTATCTAGACTTTTCATTTCTCCAATCCAATGTGGAATGCCACCTGAGAATGAATTCCCTTGCAAGTTGAGAAATGTGCATGAGGTGAGCTTTTGCATTGATTCAGGAACTCTCCCAGAGAGAGAATTGCTGCTGAAATCAACCAACTTCAAAAGCAAGCAGTCTCTAATATGCTCAGGAATCCTACCAGTGAAGAGGTTCTTCCCCAGCCTCAACTCCCTCAAATCAATCAGATTCTGAATTCCTTCTGCAATCTCTCCCTCCAGCAAGTTGTTTGAAAGATCAATTGATTGAAGTCCCCTCAAAAACCACATTCCAGATGGAAGTTCCCCATGTATCTGATTAGAGGAAAAGTTCACAACTGCCGAAGAGTAGCAGGAGCTCAATGAATCAGGAATCTTACCTGTGAGATTGTTGTTGGCAAATGAAATCACTCTTAGAGACCAACATTGCTGGAAAATCTCATCTGGAATTACCCCATAGAGGTTGTTCTCACTCAAATCAACAACTTGTAAATCACCAATGCTGAGAAGGTCATGAGCTATGGTCCCTGTGAAGTTAATCCTAGAAAGGGACAAGTCTCAGAAGACCTCTATCAATGTGCCCAGAAAGAGAGAATCCATCAAGAACAAGAGAAGATACCCTATTGTTTATAGGGTCACATTTGACACCAACCCAGTTGCAGGGACTATAATCATCTTCATTCCACGTAGAGAGTTTTCCTTTTGGGTCTTCTAGACCAGCCTTGAACATGATCAACCCCAACACATCATCATTGAAAGAAGGATTTACAGAGATCACTAAGAAAGGACAATAGAAAACAAAACAAAGTGATAGGAATGAGATGAATTGCATTTGCTTCATCAGAGTAATGTCTATATTGTAACAATGCATTCAGTGGAGCGCTTCATGGATCTTGCAGAAAGCAACTATTTCCTTAAAGAAACACACTGCCATTTCCATTTTGCTTACATACGGTTGATAAGGTTGGGGCGTCCCAATAATGCATAGTGTATAAACCAAAGGAAAACATGTATAAGAAAGTTTCAAGTGCAAGAAAAATAATGACAGAGAGAAGCACAAAGGTGCTAATGTTATTATACAACTGCAACAGTGGTAGTAGAAAGGACACGAAAAAGTGGGAGGAGTAACAATCAAATCCTCGGTGGATATAAACAGAAATAGTAGTAAAAATAAACAAGGGTGAAAAAAAACAAAAGAACAAAGTAAAGTAACTTCAGCAAACTCACTTTCTGCTTTTCAAACTTCAGAATTTCCAAGGAGGAATGATGAATCATTGCACTCACAGAAGAGAAGAAGTTTTGAACATTTTTTTATTTCAAGTGGGGTGACGCAAGACAGTGTTTTTAGAGAGAAAACAAAGAGTTGGTGGCTGTAGAGAAAAGTGCAGTGAAATTACAGAAGCAAAGCAGAAACACGAGATCGCACCATATATTGTGACATGGCGAAGAAAAGAAGCCTTCTTGAGAGTGTAATATAATATCCATTTGACATGAATAAAACAGTGGTTAAAAGTTGAGGACGTGTGAGGTGAAATTGGAAGCAAGAAGAGTTTGTTTATAGAAGCTGCTAAAAGAGCATGGATACGGAACAAAGCTAAAAATAAGGTGACAGAAGGCAGAGAAGTTGAAAGAGAAAGTAAGTACAAAAAACCATGGTTCCAATCAAAGTTCTGTTTTTCTATCTACCACTTGTTGTTCTTGTTCATCGTCTGGAATAATAGATGTTTTCTTCATCGCAGAACAAAATTGAAGTTTAGTTAATGCAAATAACAAGATCCACACAAGTAGAAAATGTGTTGCTAATGGCAGTATCACACATTAAGATCTGAATTAAGAAATCAATAATGAAAAACCTTTAATTGAAAAAAAGGTTGGTTTCCCAATCCTATAATATTTAAAAAATCTGCTTTGCGTAATTACAAAAGCGAATTGGCCCTTTTAGTAAAGAAACCTGAAAAATAAGTTGAGAATGTATTCTAAGTTATGCAAATATGTTAATAAAAACTTTAAGCAATGTTTAAGTACACAAATAAGCATTTTCCAACTTGAAATTATGTCTGGAAAATCTGACTGAAATAATTCTAGGGAATTTCCATGTTGATTTCGTCAGTCACTTCTGCAAGAGTTCACGAAATGCTTAGGATTAGCAGAATCCTGGTCTCCTGGATTCTGTACAGTTACTTTAATGTTATCACATTGTCGTGATTGTTTTCTTTTAGAATAAGGAGTATGTTTACTAACTCACGAGATTGTTGTACAATATGCACAGGGAACATCTATATTTCAAGAAAATAGCATTTGAAAATACCTCTATATTCCAAGAAAATATCTGACAATCATATCCCATATTTCAAACTTGTACATACACCGTTGGCACTAGGACAATTCCTAATCCAAGAAAACCAGAACTACGCTGTCAAAACAACGATCAAGAATGATAGCTAGACAAAACGAGCATACATCAACACAATGATATTTTTTCATACTTGTACATACTCCAAATGAGAGATAAATACAAGGTGGAACCTCATAGATGAAATTAGGTTATCATGAGCTACTGCCGTTTCAAGTTGAACTTCAAACAAATCCTATTCCAAAAGAATTTGTCAACAAAGAATATCCAATTAGAATAGGATATACCAGTAGATCATATAAAAAATACTATTTAATACTAAAAGGTAACTTCTAATAGAATATCCAATTAGAATAGGATATACCAGAACTAATGGGATATACCAGTAGATCAGGGTAACAAAGTTGTCTCATATAGATCCAACTTTAGAAACTTAATGCCTTAAGATTGGATCAATACATGGTATGGAAACAACAAGGAAATACCTGACAGCTTACCAACCAACTCAAAACTCACAGAAGATAACAAGTGATCCCATAAAACCAAAGTAGCCTTATTCGCTCCTAATAATAAGTTAAGATCGGTCATCCCGTGCTATCATATAGTGCTATCATAAGCCGTTTTAAACTCTTCCACATCAATCAACACCTGGATTTGGTAGTGAAATAGAATATTTAACAAAGAAAATTATTTTATCCAGACAAATCCTCCCAAAATGTCCCAAAATGTCAGTTTGTAGTAACTGTTACAAATTCCCACACTAAGGCATACACCATCAATACAAACAAGATCAGAATCAAACCAATAAGTTTAGCCAGTTAAAAATTAATGCAGAGGAACACAACAATGTAATGGTAAATAAAAACCTTTGGCAGACATGTAGTATTTCTTGGTTTCAGGATAGTAACACCGATACCCTTTTTGAAGACGAGAATAGCCCAAGAAGACACATTTGAGAGCACGAGCATAAAGCTTAGCTAGACCTGGAGACAGGTCGTGAACAAAACATACACAATCAAAAACCCGAGAAGGAATGTGAAAAAGAGGGTTATCTGGAAACAAGATGAAGACAGGGACTTTATGATTGAGAGAGGAGGAGGGCATCCGGTTAATAAGAAAGCATGCTGTTCAGAGGGCATCTCCCCAATGATGGAGAGGGATATGAGCACCAAGCAAAAGTGTACGAGCAATTTCAACCAAGTGTCGATTTTTTCTTTCTCTATACCGTTTTGCTGTGGTGTGTGTGGACAAGTGGACTGATGCAAGATACCATGTGAACTTAAAACTGCAGACAAAGCAGATGAGAAGTACTATTTGGCATTGTCACTTCTTAAGATTTTGATTACTTGACAATTCTTGATTTTGTGTAAAAAAGATGTGAAGATGGATAACAATTCAGAACGATCTTTCATAAGATAAACCTAAGTACATTGTGAAAATTCATCAATGAAAGTAACAAAATACCTAAAACCAAAAGACGAAATACGACTAGGTCCCCAAAATATCGGAATGAATGATGGAGAAACTAGAATTACATTGTGATAGAGACTTTTTAGGAAAAGCAGATCTAACATGTTTGCCTAGTTGACATGATTCACATTCTAAGGTTTGCAGACCACTAAGTTCAACTTGGATAGATGAAGGTGACCAAGTCGATCATGTAACACTTTAGGACTAGGAGCTGCAACACATGACACTTATGGACGAGATCCAAAATGATATAAACTGCCGGCTTCATATCCTTCTCCAATCTGTCTCCTCGAACCACGCTCCTGTATAACAAAAGATTTGTGATCAAAGGTTATTGAACAATTGAACAATTTGGTTAACTGGCTTAAGGAAATTGAATTAAAGTGACAATTAGGGACAAAAAGGACAGATTTTAGAGTTAGGGAGGGAGACAGGATGACTCGACCGACTCCCTTTGAGGAAGTTTTAGAGCCATTGGCAAGGGTTATAAAATGAGGTTTATCTTGAAATGAAATGGTTAAGAACAAAGAAGTATTACCAGAGATGTGGTCAGAAGCACCAGAATCAATTACCCATGAATTGTGACTTTCAATGGATTGAGAAATGCAAGCTGTTGAAGTACTCGGGGCTTGAGATGATTGTGTCAGGCTGCTGGACTCGAGACGTAGGTACTCTTGATACTCGTACTAGTCAACCTGGACTCAGTAGTGTCAGCCTGAGAGACATTGGCAGTCTTAGAAGGAAAACCATGTAAGGAGTAACAGTTTTCCTGAGTGTGACCCATCCTCTTACAATACATGCACTGAGGACGTCCACGTCCTCCACGTCCACCTCTAGGTCCACGTCCTCCTCTTCCTCGAGTTGCGGCCATAACAGATAATTTCAAGTGTTGGAACTTTCGGGACACGAATAGGGACACGAATTATACGCTGGATCAGGGTGTCCATGGAAGGACCTCATGAGAGGTCAAAAGTTGATCTCTAATGTGATTGAAGTCTGGATGAATGGCGCGAAGAATCATCACCATATAGTATTTGTCCAGCTTCTTCATTTCATCTGAAGCGTCGACTTCGAGAAACATCCGCAAGTCTTCCACGGCTGATTGTGCTTCATTCATGAAGGAGATCATGTCATGATTGGTCATTTACAGAGATGCCAACTTGTCCGCCAAATAATATAGGCGTTGGATATAGCTGGCATTAGTGACATGTTTTGAATGCCCTAAGAGACATTAACAGTCTCGACTCCACGGATTGCCACAACAAGGCACACAATTGAAAATCTGCTTGCTTCCACTATTCGACTCTTTCTTGAGGCACATGGCTTCCGTCTTTCTCAATGGCTTCCGTCTTTCTCAACGACAGCGGACCAGGAGAGGTAATTTTGTCCATCTAGCTTCTCGGAAGTAATGGAAGGATTTCCAAAGAATGAAATAACACTTCCATAGGCCATTTCTGATCAAGGGAACAAAAACAGAGAGCAGAAACGCAGAAAACTGAGGTGAGGTGGCCTGAGACGACGCGCCTGTTCACAGCGGAGAAGATGGGGCACGGCGCGTGGACGGGAGGCTGGTTCCGGCACCGAGGGGTGGCTGTCGCTCGGATAGGCGCTCGCTCCAAATCCAGTGGTCGTCGGCAAAAACTGAGGTGGCCGGAGACGGCGGTCGGCGGCGAACAGTGGCGGACAGCGGCGGAACAGTGGCAGACAGTGACGATTTTGTGAACAGTGACAGTGAGTAACTTTGGATAGTGTTTTATGGCAGTGAACAGCTGCAGACAGTGATTAACAGTGATGGATGGCAGTGGACGATGGACGATGGCAACAAGTGCCGGTGGACAGACCAGACGAAAACCAGAGCGGGATCGACCCGCTCTGATACCAAGTTGAGATTAAAACAAACAAAGATATGTTTAAGGGCTTAATTAGTCCCCTCTACCGTTCCTGATATTTATATATATAATGAAGGAGATACAAAGAAGTTGAAACATTAAAGGCTGCAACTAGGTCTAGGTTAGAGGTTATCCAACACTCAACCTCCTAGCTTACACATCATGATTGCCTAGATATACTAATTACTTCTACAGGTAAATAAAAACCTTTACCTTCATAGATTGCAGCATTTCAACACACCATTTGCATGTCTACACCACAATTCATTGCTTGGCTTCCATGTAAAGTCCATGGCTTCCAAATAAAGTTCATGAATTCAAGCAAAGTACAATCAACTGTGTAGATGATGAAGGACTTGGACGATAAGATGAATTCTTGAATTCAAGAATTAAAAAACTAACGGAGAAATTCCCATAACAGGCTCAATGATCATAATGTTCAGTGATCAAGTACCGCTCATGCTCAGACCACAATGACAGATACAAGTACCTTCCCACAGCCAAAAAGAGAGACTACACCATTCTAAACCGTAGAAAAATAGTGAATGGAAGCATAATAAAACGAGAGAGACTACATCCATTCTAAATCGTAGAAAAATAGTGACTACAACCTTCACACTATTCAACCAAGGAGAGAGACTACAGCCATTCCAACAAAAATCTACGACCATTGCCTCCACGACCATAGAAGGTCTGGTCTTCACTGCAAAACAAGACAAAGATCCAACAGTACAAATCCCATAGCCCCCCTCATAATCATAGTGCGTGTTTACAAGAACTGTCATTCCAAAAGTTTAACCAGTAGAATAACCATACAAATCCCAAAGCCCCCCTCATAATCATAGTGCGTGTTTACAAGAACTACCACTCCACAAGTTTAGCCAGAATAACCGCAAAGGAAATAATGAATGCAAAGATAATATAACTTAAACTTTTGGTATTGAAAAAAATCAGCAAGTGACTAAGATTGAGAAATATAGTCAGCATAAGATCTGAAAGGAATAAATAGGGCTGTGTGATGTTGGAGTAGTGAATAGTGCAACATATTTAAGATCCAGTACTAAACACCCTTCTGAGTTTTTAAATGCCCTATTTTAGGTTTTTAACTCTTCAACCGGCAAATGAAAACCCAGACTCGAGGACATGCTAACAAGAAAAGAACACAAACACCTGAATTTCATACATCTTTGTCATCAAATCCTCAAGTAAAGAACACTAGAAGACGGAAGTATACAAAAGAAATGAGTTCATAAATTCAAGAAAAAAAAACCAATGGAGAAACTATGCAGAGAAACAAGTAAAAATTTTAATCCTTATGTTTGGTAATACTTGAGACTAAGACTTTAAAATATATGAGTAGTGGACAACAGTACCACTCTCCTCCTCTTCTATTTATAATGAAACAAGTACATATGAAAAGACTACTCTAAGATACTAGGCATGATTACATGCAACAGTAGATACGGCAGTAGGTAGTTTCCCACACTCAACACCCTACACATAGGGTTAATGATACAATAGGTAATAATT
>Ga0214545_1003554_pt1 | contig 29613 bp, 16 predicted proteins | sample CNSS4metaG_FD_160064 | JGI IMG/M metagenome (GOLD analysis project Ga0214545, IMG submission 160064) | Root nodule microbial communities from cowpea collected in UCLA plant growth center, Los Angeles, California, USA - CNSS4 | ecosystem: Host-associated > Plants > Roots > Nodule | place: USA...
TTTATTAGTTTAGTTTAAGTGTATAAGTGATATATTTTTATAGTCATACCTTTTGTAAGACTGTATTAATATATTGGGTACACTGGATTATCTGTTTTGGAACTATGATGAAACTCCCTATTTTTTTATTAGTTTTAAGCTGCTGAAATTGGGATGTTACATTAATCTTAAAAAATAATTTTTAAAATTTTTTTAACTAGATCTCCTTATTTAGTTAACATTTGTAAAATTATGTTGGTTTTTAAATTTTTATTAAATAAATAAATAATTAATCAAATCAAATATAATTTACTTTATATTAATTTATATAAATATTAAAAATTATTATATTAATATTTATTAATTTTAATTTTAAAAGAATGTTTTTTAAAAATTTGTTAATCAGATTTATAACATTTGTAAAATTATGTTGGTTTTTAAATTTTTATTAAATAAATAAATAATTAATCAAATCAAATATAATTTACTTTATATTAATTTATATAAATATTAAAAATTATTATATTAATATTTTTTAATTTTAATTTTAAAAGAATGTTTTTTAAAAATTTGTTAATCAGATTTCCGCAACCGATTAATATATGTGAAATTATATTATACAAGGAAACTGTGGTTCTCAAATCCTTCCATCAAATGTCATTCGATTTTCAAATCCTTCAGACATTCGTAATGCCGCAGTTCAAAATCTAAATATATAATCATATATTCAAAATGCATGAATTGGATGTTGACATCGACGATTCAAAATCCAGAATCAGATATCGACATCTGTAATTAATATAGGAAAAACCATTTGGGGTGTAGGAGAAGCTTCCTTTTCAAATATTTCATTTTTTCTTTCAATTTATTTTTTAATTCTCATTTTGTCACTCAAAAGTAAATACATTTTTTCTCTTACTAACTAACCCATTCTAACTTTTTTTTTTTAACATATGTCGACATTAAGTATGTTTTTGTTATACGAATGTTGACATCTAGTATTCTTTTAAATTTTTGTCCTTACAAATGTAAACATCTACTATTATGTATTTTTTTTATTTCATCTACGATGTCGACACTGTTATTATATGTTATTATATGGATAACAACACTTCATACTTCATATTTTTCTTGTTACACATATCGACGTCCAATTAACATAAGTATTAAAAAAATTCTTATAAAATATATATATATATATATATATATATATATTTATATTAATTCTTTTATTAAAACTTTGATTTTTTTTAATTTAATTTATTTATTAATATTATTTATTTTTAATATAGCATATAAAAATAAATTAAACATATATATAAATACATATTAATATTTTATTTTATTCTTAAAATTTATATTAAATAAAAAGTAAATAAAAAAACTAATTAAAGAATAAAATAACAAATATATATATATATATATATTATTTATTCTTTAATTTTTTTATGTTATTTTTTTAAAGTTTCTTTATTTTCTAATTTTTTTAGTTTGTTATTATATAATTTAAAAATAAAATAAAATATAAATCTCTCTCTCCCTCCCTCTCTCTCCTCTTTTTATATATATATATATATATATATATATATATATATATATATATATATTAACGGATGTCAGAATTTGTTGTAAGAACTTTTTTAATATATGTTAGTCGAACGTCGACATCGACATCCGTAAATGAAAAACATAATATAATACTTTCGATATTTATAAATGAGAAAAGAAAAATATTGAATGTTAACATTTATAACAGGCAAAAGCTGAAAAAGAAAATATTAAATATCGACATCAGTTGAAAATTTTTTTTAAAATGAATTAGTTAAAGAGAAAAAAGATAAATAATTATTTTTAATGGATGCAAAAGAAATGTTTGGAAGTGGAAGAAGAAACCCCTAAATCAATTACTATAGGCCAACCTAGCAAGATCATCGGTTTTCCTCTATATAATTATAAAGAGTTAAAATTATCAAAACAAAATTAAATTTTATATAACAATTCAATAAAATGATTTCAATCACTGTAAACAAAGATAAAAATTAATGACAAATTTAATAAATTAGATTTAATAGTAGAAATACATACACTAAACGAACATTTTTTATTGTTTAATAAGATATAAAACTTTTCATTTTATTATAAATTTTTATTATTATATATTAATATCTATATGTTGTTATTTTTTTTCTGATGTACAGCTTCATAATTTAAAATGTATGAATCTGTACTAATAACTTTGTAAATGCGAGAAGAAAATGATAGAAAAATATGGAAAGAAGTAGTTTATTTTGCAGAGATGGCTAATGAGACAAAACTAACTAATGTGCGAAAAATAACGTCAAGTAAGTTACTTAGAGAAAATGACATCCCTATAAGGATGGTGGTACAAATTAAACGTAAAGTTATTGCATGGAATGGGCCACCACCAATCATGGGGGCATTTTCCTCCTTCACCACCATAATTCTACTTCACTTCCACTCATTCCAACAAACACATGTACAAATGCCAAAAACAAACAGATTTACTTATGTAATTCATTTTAGCCAACGTACCATAAGGGATATCGAGTTAGAGGTGCTGGAAAACTGTCCAACCACGTTAGAAGATGGGTGCATGTTCCAAGTCCCAATCATCCACGTGTCAGATCAACGTTTACTGTAACTACTCTCTTATCTATTTCATCACTCACCCATCAAAAAAAATAATACAAAAAGAATCAAAACTTATTCCCAACTGTTATCATCACGCAAACCAACAAAAAGAGACAACCAATAAAATGACATTTTAGGGTAAAATGAGACCAAGAACTTTATTGGTTCACACAGCATTTGTGCCATACGAAGGACATAATTTCAGTCTCTATACTCCATGACAGATAGAGAATTTTGCACAAACTATATCAGGCTTATACAAAGCTCGTAATATTAATGTATAATTGTATATGACATGGTTAATTAAGTTTTGTCAATAATGTTGACGAAACATTTGGAGGAAGGCCAGAGATATTACATTGAGTTCAAAGTAGACTTGATTTTCCTTTGTCAAAGGAGACGTTTCACCCTTCTTTTCCTTGAATTGATCTTCACATGTATCAGACGTATCCAAAGAAGCACTCAACTTTATAGCAGCAGTGTCCAAATCCTTGCGCTTGAAAGCAGCAACAGCATCATCTAAATCCGAAAGGGAATCCGAATAAAGATCAAAGCAATCTCGTAAGCAAGCCTTTGCGTATTGATCAAAATCTTTATCCTTCAAGAGCTTTGAAATGATGGAAACCATGTTTGTTCCGTTAGACTTGGTGAGTTGAATTGACATGTCCACAAGACCTTCGAGAGTGGTGGGTGGTGGTTTCAAATTGGAGGAAGCATCTTCAAGGGATGCAACACAGAAATCATACTTCAAATTTGGATCATTCTTGGATGCCTCCTTGCAAGATTGAGAGATAAGATTAGAACTGTTGGTGCTTTGGAACAGAAAGAGAAAGATAAAGAATATCAGTAAGTACGAAGAGAATTTCATTCTTGGCTTCTTCTTTTCTTTCTAATGATCGAGTATGTTTCTGAAAAAATGAGATTTAATTTAATCTACACATCACTTGTACTATATATATACATATATTAAAAATTTTAGATTTTGGAAATGAAAGAAATATATTATACGAAAAACATAAATTTATTTTATTGATATATTTTATGTATATATATAGAAAAAATATATATGAATCTCAATTTTTAAAATTTAAATAATAGATAAATATATGTTTATATCTATGTAAAACAATATTATAGAAAACCTGAAAGAATATTTAGAAATTAATTTAAATAAGAAGATATTAAACAAAAATATTCTATATATAGAACCAAATATAATATAATGTTAAGTATTTACATTTTCTTAATTTTTATTTTATAGATTTAAATAATTAATAAATACATTTGATTTTTATATAAAAGATATCATATATAATAAAAAGAAAAAAATTTAAAACTAAATTAAATAATAAATATTACTGAATATTCTCATCAATATATATTATATTATCAAGTTAGGTGTTGCAGCAGGAATCTGATGCTACACGCTGATTAATATGAAAGAAAACTTTGTGGGAAGGCAACCCTGATTAACAATGAAGGTAAACATGGAAGCCACATGCATATATTACTCTAAAATAATAAAAAGCTGTGTAAACATTAAAATATTACATATGAGACCATATACTCTTAAAAAATGAAGTTACTCTTCTTATATATATATATATATATATATATATATATATATATATATATATATATATATATATATATATATATATATACCCATTTTTATATATAAGAGAAGGATAATATATTGTGTGGATAAAATTGGAAAGTGATGATAAGAAAGATGAATTAATGTAGGACGAGATATGCACATGTTCGTGAAGATATTTGATTAATTTGAAGTTTATTTTTGACTTTATGAACATCAACAATATTTTTTTTTTCATTTTTAGTATATCATTTTTTTATATTATTTTGTTAGAGGTTTTCACCTTCTTATAGGAAAACTTTTTCCTCTTTATCTCCGTTAAGTGTGATCATAAGTCATAGTTTGATTCATTTAGTATTTTTAAATATCACTGGAATTGATTTTTCTGTCATGTCTTCCGTTAAGTTCCTCAATAATTCAGAGAAAGAGAAAAAAAAATCAAATCCTAAGTTAGAGTACAAATTGAAAAAAATTCACTCAATAATTTACATATATATATATATTGTTAGGAATAGTCCAAGTATGAATGAAAATTTCACATTGGATAAAAAAGATAAAGTTAAACACTATATAAAAATAAAGACTCATAACAACATTGTCTCAAGGTTTTGATGTAAAAGTTGTGTCAAAGGTCTTATATGTATAAGACTAATGTCATATAACCATATAAAACCACAATCTCTTAATGACCATGATTATAAACCATATATATGAAAAAAATATATTTATATAACCCAACAAAATTCAAGGGAGGTCAAAAGAAAAGTTTTAGCACAGGTAAGGGTTATAGTTAGGTATGTGAAAAAAATCTGTACCTACTGATAAAACATGCAACGGGTACGAATATTTTTAATACCCGCATGTTAATGGGGTGAATACGGGTATGGATATTCGCACCCGCTATACTCTAATTTAAATTAAAAAAAACATGATTAAAATATTAACATATTGATTTTGAATGAGTTATTTTTTTTATTAATTAGTTATTTAAAAAATTCATTTTCTTGTAAACTGTCATTCAACACTATTTAAATGAGTTATTTGGACTTTGTTTAAAATTTATGAATGTTATGTATTGTAATTTATTTGAATTTACAATTAAAATATGTTGTTAAATATTTATTTTTAATTTTTTTGTAATTACCTGCGGGTACCCGTCGATATCCATGGATATTGAAAAAGTATGCAGGTACTCGTATAAAGATACCCAACAGATATGAGACGTGGTGGTGGATATTTATCCAACGGGTAGAGTACCAGGGAGCTACTACCTCTACCCGTACGCTACCCGCCCCATTGACATCCCTAATTACAGCATAGCTACAAAAGACAACACATCCATAAAAAGGTCATTAAATCATATAGATGTCACATACAATATATCTAAGGGTTAAATATGTTTTTAGTCCCTTAACTTTCAGTGAATTTTGGAATTAGTCCATTTTGAAACTTTGGACCAATTTAGTTCTTCATCTTTCAAAATACGTGAATTTAGTCCTTTTAATCAAATTTTGTTAGGTTTATTTTATGTTTCGTACAAATTTCAAGATTGTATTTGAGTTATTTATACTGTTTGAGACAATTTTGCTTTAATATTAAATCAAATACTATTATGAAACGCGCTTGAAATATCAAATAAATTTAACAAATTTGATTAAAAGGACTAAATTCATGTATTTCGAAAAATGAAAGACTAAATTAGTCTAAAGTTTCGAAATGGACTAATTTTAAAATTCACTAAAAGTTAAGAGACAAAAACATATATTTAACCCTGTATATAAATACATGCATCCCATCATCACCAATAATATATAATATATAACATCAAATAGCACATGCATATTATCAACATGTGTGTTTGAGTATTGTATCATCACTAGAAAAACATAACACTTTTAACATCGATTACTTTTTACATTCTACAGTGAGGTCTAAACTGGTGTAGAAATGAGACATATATAACTTTAGTCGGTATCACAAATGATATTATATGTGTAGTAAAACAATTCAAAATTGCATAAAAGGGACACAATATTATTGTAGCAAAAGACATTTCTACATGGATTGATACTTGAATCGGTGTAAAAAGGTTCACATATTACATTAACCTACACTACTACCAATGTATTTTTTGAAAGTTGCTTCTTCTATGTGTTTCTTAACCAAGATATCAACTTCTAAAATTTCTTACATCATTATCATTCATCAATACTTAAATGACTTCTCGTCACTTCAACACCACTTGTTCCAAAGGAGGGAGAAGTACCTCAACCTTTCTCAGCGTCCATACTCACATTAATGCTTATACTACTTACTAAACTCTAAAATTTCATCAAGTTATCATTGTCTTTGTTTTACTAACTTCTCTTATATTATCAATACAACAAAGCTATCCTAATTATCTTTCTATCCTAGAAAAAAAAAATTAAAAATTAAATTTTATAAAAATAATTAGTGAAATAAAAAAATAAACTTTATAACTTATTTATAAATTTCTGTTATTTATTTATTTAAAATTCGTCTTTCTTAAAATTATAGATCTTGCACTATTAATATATAGTATAATTTTACAAAGTATGGGAGAGATACTTGTGAGCCGTTGTCGGAAACTTTGAGAGAGTAGGCTACGAAACCCGAAAACTAACATAAAAAATAGCTAAAAGATAACTATGATTTTGGAACACGCAAAATTTTCAGGTTCTTGTGGTTCCATTTTATAAAATATTAAAAGTAATTTAAAAAAATATATTAAATTTTGTTGTTAGGCAACCACATAAGAACCAGAGAAAAGTCATGTGTCAAGTTGCAAACCGTGGTTTAGTTTGTTGCTTCACGGCTTCACGCTTAACAAAATAAGCCCAAACACCACATAATATAAACAGGTAGTATAAAGCTGCTAACATCCAAAATTGGAAGTACCTAATTCAAAAGAGTTATAATGTTTGTAGAGATAAATGCTAAACTAATTAATACGTGGTTGAGCTTTACGTCAACAGATGCGTTTATCATGCCAAAGTAATCAAATGATTGATGTTGTAAAATTTAGTTTTTTTTTTTTTAAGAATGATTTTAAAATCATAAATGTTAGTTGTTAAAATTCCAAACTGTGTTTGAGAATATAAATTAAAATTTTAATCATTAATTTTTGTAAGAAATGAACTTTAAGTCTAACCGGATGAAACAATAGATTCAACAAACATTAAATTTTGCTATGATAGGTTTTAACCCCACAAAATTAGTTTATAAATTTGTAAATTGAAGTTTGTACTCACTTATATATTTCAAATTGACCTTATTTTTAATTGATGTGAAACTTTCAATAAATTTCTTTTGTAAAAAAATATTTTGTGTTATGTCGACACATAAAATACAATAATCATAATGTACCACAAATCTTCCTACAAGTCACAAAAACCATGGAAAGTTGCGTATTATTTTTCGTACAAATTTTTAAAATTTACTATTTAATCTTCTTTTAACATCACATGGGATGTACCTGTTATGTAACACGAATCTGATTATAAGTTACACAAATCTACCCTTATTGTTTGTACTAGGTGTTGGCTTGAAGAAAAAAAAAGACCAAATCAGATCTCAATATAAGGGGAATACTGAACAAATGAGTGGGGAATTGCATATTACTTTCTGTACAATTTTTTCAAATATACTACTCAATCTTTTGTTTGTTATTCAACGACATATATTTCTTATGTACCACGAATTTGCTTACAAGTCAGAAAAATCATTGGGAGATGCATATTATTTTTCGTACAAATTTTTAAACTTTACTATTTAATCTTTTTTTTAACATCCTGTGGGATGTATATGTACCACGAATCTGATTATAAGTTACAAAAATCTACCCTTATTGTTTGTATTAGGTGGCTGGCTTGAAGAAAAAAAAAAGTCAAATCAGATCTCAATCTAAGTGGGGAACAATGAACAAATGTGTGGGGAACTGCATATTACTTTCCGTACTATTTTTTTAAATATACTACTCAATCTTTTGTTTGTTATCCAATGACATATATTTTTTATATAGCACGAATTTGCTTACAAGTCACAAAAATCATTAGGAGCTGCATATTATTTTTCATACATATTTTTAAAATTTACTATTTAATCTTTTTTTAACATCCTATGGGATGTACCCTTTATGTACCACGAATCTGATTATAAGTTACAAAAATCTACCATTATTGTTTGTACTAGGTGGCTGACTTGAAGAAAAAAAAAAGGCCAAATTAGATCTCAATCTAAGTGGGAAACAATGAACAAATGAGTAGAGAACTGCATATTACTTTTTTTACTATTTTCTTAAATATACTAATCAATCTTTTGTTTGTTATCCAATGACATATATTTTTTATGTACCACGAATTTGCTTACAAGTCAAAAAAACCATGAAGAGCTGCGTATTATTTTTCATACAAATTTTTAAAATTTATTAATTAACCTTTTTTTATTATTCTATGGGATATACCTGTTATGTACCACGAATTTGATTATAAGTTACAAAAATCTACCCTTATTGTTTGTAATAGGTAATTGGCTTGAATAAAAAAACAAGCCAAATCAGATCTCAATCTAAGTGGAGAACAATAAACAAATGAGTGGGGAACTGCATATTGTTTTTTGTAAATTTTTTTTTTTTTACATATACTAATCCGTATTTTGTTTGTTATGACATGACATATATTTCTTATGTACCACAGATTTTCTTACAAGTCACAAAAATCATGGGAAGCTGCGTATTATTTTTCGTACAAATTTTTAAAATTTACTAATTAACCTTCTTTTTATCGTCCTTTGGGATGTGCGTGTTATATACCACAAATTTGATTATAAGTTACAAAAATCTACCCTTATTGTTTGCATTAGGAGGCTGACTTGTATAAAAAAACAGGTCAAATTAGATCTCAATCTAAGTTGGGAGTAATGAAGAAATGAGTGGGGAACAACATACTACTTTTTGTACAATTTTTTTAAGTATACAAATCAATATTTTATTTATTATCCAATGACATATATTTCTTATGTACCACGAATTTGTTTACAAGTCACAAAAAATAAGGGGAGCTCCGTATTATTTTTCGTACAGGCTGACTTGTATAAAAAAACAGGTCAAATTAGATCTCAATCTAAGTTGGGAGTAATGAAGAAATGAGTGGGGAACAACATACTACTTTTTGTACAATTTTTTTAAGTATACAAATCAATATTTTATTTATTATCCAATGACATATATTTCTTATGTACCACGAATTTGTTTACAAGTCACAAAAAATAAGGGGAGCTCCGTATTATTTTTCGTACAAATATTTGAAATTTACTATTTATACTTTTTTTTATCATCCTATGGGATTTACCTATTATGTTCTACGAATTTGATTATAAGTTACAAAAATCTAGCGTTATTGTTTGTACTAGGTGGCTGGCTTGAAGAAAAAGATAGGTCAAATCAAATCTCAATCTAAGTGAGAAACAATGAACAAATGAGTGGGAACTGCATATTACTTTTTGTACATTTTCATTTTTTAAATATACTAATCAATCTTTTGTTTGTTATACAATGGCGTATATTTCTTATGTACCACAAATTTGCTACAAGTCACAAAAACCATGGGAAGCTGTGTTTTATTTTCGTACAAATTTTTAAAATTCACTATTTAATCTTTTTTTATCATCCTATGAGATGTACCTGGTATGTACCACGAATTTGATTATAAGTTACAAAAATGTAGCCTTATTGTTTGTACTAGGTGGCTGACTTGAAGAAAAAAACAGGCTAAATCAGATCTCAATCTAAGTGGGGAACAATGAACAAATGAGTGGAGAACAACATATTACTTTTTGTACAATTTTTTTAAATATATTAATCAACCTTTTGTTTTATATTTCTTATGTGTCACGAATTGGCTTACAAGTCACAAAAACCATAGAGAGCTGCATATTATTTTTCGTACAAATTTTTAAAATTTACTAGGGGTGGGCAAAAAATCTAATTTTTTTGATCCAATCCACTTTTGCTCCAATCCAATCCATTTATAATCCATTTTATTAAAAATCTAATCCATTTAAAATCCATTTAATGGATATGGATTTCAATCTAATTTACATTTTATATATCTTATGGATTGGATATCCATTTTATAAATCAAGATTTTTAAATGTGGATAATCCAAAAAATCCAATCCAAATTTTCAATTTAAATTTTTAGTTGGGTTAGACTAAATGTTGAGATGGACTATGCTAAATTCAGACTTGGACGGGCCTTGCTCGACGACCTATACGGATCGAGCAGGCCCAATGACCATAAGAGGTTGGGCGAGCCTAAAGATATGAACAAGCTAGGCGAGTCCAATGACCCGAATGGGCCCAACGATCCGGAAAATTCGAGTGAGCCCGATGACCCAAACGAACCAGGCGGGACCAATGACGAAAACAGGTCAGGCAGTCCAAAGACCAGAAAGGGTCAGGCAGGCCCAGAGACCCGAACGGACCCGACGACCCGGACAGGCCCGACGAACTGAACGGGCCCAAAGACCCGAATGGGGCAGACGACCTAAATGGGTCCGGCGACCCGAATGGGCCCGACGACACGGATGAGCACAACGACCTACACGGGCCTTACGACTCGGATGGGCACGACGACATGAACGGGCCGGATGACCCGGAAGGGCTCGACGATCCGAACGGACCTGATGACTCGGACGACCGAAACGGGCCCGACGACCCAGACGAGCCTGACGACCTACACGGGCCTTACGACCTGGATGACATGAAGAAACGAAGACCCGAATGGGCATTACGACCTGGACGCTCCCTACGACTCGGACGGGCCCGACGACCCAACGGGCCTGACGACCCGGACATGCCCCCACGACTCGAACGTGCCCGACTACCTGATTGGGCCCGACTGTTTGGACGGGTCTGTCCGGGTCGTCTGGCCTGTTTGGCCCGTCCGAGTCGTCGGACCCACTCAGTCGTCCGGCCCGTTTGTGTCGTTGAGCTTGTTCCTGTTGTCGGGCTCGTTCGGGTTGTCCGGCCCGTCCGGGTCGTCGAGCCCGTTCGGGTCGTCGGGCCCATCTAGGTCGTCCGGGTCGTCGGGTCCATTCGGGTCATCCAGGCCTTAATGACACAAGTTTTACAAAATTCAATTTAAATTTCTTTTATAAAAATGGATTCTGGATTTTGAACTTGATCCAAATATTTGGATTGGATTTAAATCTTGATCCAAATATTAGGATCTGGATTTTAAAAAAATTCAAACTACTTTTGCTAAAAATATGGATTTGGGTCAAAAATCTAATCCAATTATTTGGATCTAAAATAGATGTAGATTGGATCATTAAAAATCCAATCCATGCCCACCCCTACTTTTTTATAAACTCTTTTTTACAAGCCACGTCAAACTTTTCTCCTCGTTTCTCTGTTCACACCAAATATTTCTTTTATTTAATGAGATGCTATCACATTTATATTATTAAAACGTTGTCAAAATCAATTTCTTAAAAAATAATTTTCGTATGAAATAATATCACCAAAAAAATCACCGCTCGCCACAACCCCGCAACCGCCACTAGGCATCAAACCACAAACAACCACCTCATCAATCCAAAAACTCCCCAGCACGAATTGAGAACATTTATTTACACAATACTACTATATCCAAAATTTTGAAATTATGGGTTGCAGGTTGAAGAAAACATGGGGTAGAAGAAAGTGCCCAATAGCAAGAGTCCAATTTTCTTGAGACAGTTATAGTTTTGCGATTTGGGCTTTCTGGATGGAGTAAAAACAATAATTAATAAAAGATAATAATACATTTTTTATTTAATTACATTTTTCTCTTCTTAACAAATTTATATTTCAATTGTTTTTGTTTCTTCTCACAATTTACTTTCCAAACAGTCCAAAACCAAATACAAAATCATTCCCTCCATTTAAAAAAAAATTGGTTTTAAAAAAATACAGTTTTTTTTTTGGCAAAAAAAAGCTATCCTTGTAAAAGAGAAAAAATCTTATGAAAATCTGAAAATTAGGAGCCACCTCCACCTTCTCCACCAAAACGACCGGCACCGTCGTATTCCTTTTCCGGCAATGGCCATTCCAGACGAAACCTCTGAAGCAGACGAAACGCTCTCTCTCCGCACCCTCAGCACCATGAGGTCCCTCCTCCTCCACCCTTCTACCTCAAAACGTACCGTTTCCCACATCTTCCAAACCCTAGCCAGCTCCCCACACCCCACTCCTCACTCCCTCAAGCTCCTCTCCGACGCCGCCGCTCGCCATCCCGATCTCGCCCCCACCATTGTTCTCCCCACCGCCGAGTCCTCTCCCCGCCTCGCTGTGGAGGCAATCGGCGCGTCCCTCTCGGGCCTCCATCTGGACGACGCGCGCTTCACGTCGCTGTGCTTCGGCGCCTCCGTGCCCGCCCGCGCGTGGATGCTCCGGAACGTGGGTTCGAGTTTCGAGGTCCGACCTGGCTTGCTGTTGGCGGTGCTGCTGGGGTTCACGAAGGATCCATACCCTTACGTGAGAGATGCGGCGCTGGAAGGGCTCGTCGGGTTCAGCGAGCGCGGTGGAGAGCTGAAAGACGTTGGCTTGGTCGATGCGTGTTATCGACGCGCCGTTCAGTTGCTTCGGGACTTCGACCCCTGCGTTAGGTTCTCTGCGGTTCGCGTGGTAAGGTTCTCTTCTGCTATCATTTTTTCATCTCCATAGGCTTTCCTCTTTTTCTCTGCCTCTCCCAATAATTTCTTTTTTTCATCAGAGTTTATTTTTATTCCTTTGCCCTTGTAACGGGGAAAACTAATATTTTAACTTAGACACTGTACAAAGTAAATTACATAATTTAAATTTATGATAACTTTTGGATGTATAAATTATACATGAATAAAATTTTAATAGATAACTATTCTCCTATATAATTTTTTAGTTTAGATTTAATAAATTATTTAAATTATCTTTTATGGTTATTTTTAATTATTGAATTTTAGAGAAAGAGTAAATTATGAATAATAGAGGGTGAAGAAGATCTGTGAGCCGTAATTTTTGGTAGGTTGATCAATAGTTTGTGTGAATGCACTCCTAAGTGAGTGAAAAAGAAAAGAGAACGATGAAAGTATTTAATTTGATTTGACTGGAGTTTATTTTGCAAAAACGAGATGGAGGTTAAGAATGTAATTTACGGTCTATTAATAAGTGCTTGCATTTGAGAATATAAATTAACTATTGCAATAATTAATTGAATGTTTTGAATTTAAAGTAAGATAATTTTAAAGATTTGTACTTTTCATTAGTTCTTACCCAAAATAATCATTATATAATTTGATTAAATCATAGAATTTAATTAAATTTTAGAAAAAGACTGGGTGAGGACGAGGTTTAGTTTTAAATTTAAATTTAAGCTCGAACATGATCCTGTTTTCTCTCTTAGAAGCACAAAGACGAAGAAAGCCAAATTCGGTCTTTTCCAGCCATGTTACCAGGACATTTGTTTATGCTGATAAATCCTGGAACTACAGTGTAGGTATTTTTTTCCAGGGTAGTTAACATGAAAGGAGATTTATGTTTGAACACGAATTCCATAAAGTTGACTTTCGAAATATTTTTTTAGAGAATTTTTTAAAATGACCTTATATTATTAAAATATAATTCAATTATACAAGTTGTCAATATATAGTGATGCCATGATTTTTAACTGTAATAATTATTGAAATTGTGGAAAAATTGCTGGGATTTTAAAAACTGCAATACTATGATTGTAGTGAACTGCATTTAAAACCATGGTGACATCATAGTATTTCAGTCGGTTAATACCATGAAATTGGTTTTCTATGGACCAAAGTAATATGATAGCGGCATTTATCTGCAATTTGAAGACCAGTGGATATCTGAAAGTGCTCTTTTTTAGAATTAGAGTATATACTGCATTGAATTGAAGATTGAAGATTAATTTGGTATGACCTACATCACCAACAGACAATGCCCAATGTGATGAAAGGAATACTTTTATATGGCCAACTAAACGAAGTGTTTAGTCCTTTTTTATTATTGCTAGTTATTGTGTTGCGGAAATATTAGAAATGAGAAAATCAGATATTTCAGGATTAGTGTTAATCAGATTCAGATAGTGTTCTTGTTGAGTTCAGTCAATTGTCGAATGATTAATGTTCTGTTTTTGAGCTAGTTGATTGGGGTAAGCAAGTCTTTGAATGATGTAAACTGATATATTGCAGGTGGCTTCATGGGGTATGATGTTGGCAGCTTCTAGCTCAGAGATGAAAGCCTATTGGTCCAATGACGTATTTGCCAAGGTATAGTAGTATTGGGTTGCATATGTTTCAAGTTTTTTACAATGAAAGAACTCTAATCCCTTTTATTAATCAACATCCATCAAATTGGTTATCGTAGAATTTTATTTTATTTTTATTATAACTTTCCACAATAATTAATGGATTCTTAGGTTCTTATATTTTATTAAATCAATTTGAATTTGTCGTAATATTTCACATGAATCATATATTTGAATTAATCCATACTCATTGTGTGGGCATATAGCTATGCTCCATGGCAAGAGATATGAATATGAAGGTTAGACTTGAAGCATTTAATGGCCTCAGAAAGATGGAAATGGTATCGGAGGATCTTCTTTTGCAAAGTTTAGCAAAGAGAGTTTCAGGACGTGGAAAGCAAAAGGAAAGTGGGGATCAGCGCACATCTGAACAATGTGTCATGTTGGCAAGTACTGTTGCTGGTGCACTAGTTCATGGACTTGAGGATGAGTTCTTTGAGGTATCTTATGAAAATCCCTTGTTAGTGGAGGTTTATCTAAAATTGATAGCAATAATCTGGTATAGTAATAATGCTTTTTCCTTGTGTGATTGTTTGATAATATTTTCTTCATTTGTGCCTGATGTGAAGGTGAGGAAGTCTGTATGTGAATCCTTACGCACACTAACAAGCCTATCTGCTGAGTTTGCACGCGAAGCGTTAGACTCATTAATGGATGTGTTGAATGATGATTCTGCGGTGGTTCGCTTACAAGCTTTAGAAACCATGCACCATATGGCAATAAATGGCCGTTTAAAGCTTCATGACAAACATTTGCACATGGTGTGTTTCTGATCCTCCATTAATCATTTTGCTCTATTTCCAGTACGTATTTCAGCGCCTACGGTTTTTTCCTTTCTTTGAAACTGCAAGATGCATCTCATGTTGGCCAAATTATGGAACCTCCTTCATATTGCTGTATGGAGATTTATTGATTATTTGTATTCTTTTCTTTTTCTTAATCGGAATTTTTACCTTGTTTACTGTGCTAGTTGGTAGGACAAATTTTGGGGGGAAAATCTAATGTCTTTATTTGCAAGTTTATGGTTAAGGAGTTTTGCTAGTTGTGTGGTTATTTTCCTGTTAGATGAGTAGGGTTATAGTTGTTATGGTTTCAAATTAATTGGGTGTCATTTGGCAGGATAAAAGTTTTCTATTTTCACTTTTAATTACAAAACTGTCATCTAGTTTTCATTTTCTATTTTTATTTTTATTTTTAATAACAAAAGTCCCATTTTGTTTTCATGTTCTCCCTATTTTCAAAAGTTTGTGAAGGAGTCACTGACCATAATCTTTTATTGTTTTTTTTTCTCACCATGCCCTATGCATACTACAAACTTGTGAAAATAGAAAACAAAGTAAAATTAATGCGACATTTTTGTCATTAAAAGTGAAAATAGAAATTGTTTACTTAAACCAAATGGCCCTAAGCTTTTCAGTAGATTTGTAGAATGAACTAGGTCCCTAGGGTTGACCAAATTACATTTGGAAAGTGAAGAATGACTAGCAGGGTGCATGGAAAAGGTTATTTTTGTTGGGGACCAATAAGCCATGGTTGCTGTGATTGGTTAGATTGCCTGTTTGTGGTTTGCCAAACTGAAAAGAATGATTGTTTGTGTATCGGTGATCAAATCAAATACTGGGGACTGTTATGGCTTTTTCCTCTTTTAAAAGGAAGAAGCATTTTCACTAAAAACTGTCTTGGATAGTCCTTAAGTTTCAGCTGATAAAAACTTTTTCATAAACAAAACCTGACCAACAGCATGAACTAGTGGTGGGGATTTTATTGATACTTGTTATGGACATTGAGCGTTTTCTTAGTTGAATTCTTGATTGATCTTAATCTTTTCCAATAAACCTAATTTGCCAAAACTGATTTTTTCTCTAACTGACACCTAATGCCATATGATGCACTTTATTATTGATATTAGTCATATGTTGTCATTTTATATTTCAGTTTCTTGGAGCTCTGGTGGATAATAATAGTTCGGATGTAAGATTTACTTATAGGAAAATACTTAAAGTAATGAAGCTAAACAATCTGCCATTGTTCAAATCATCTGTTGACAGACTCCTGCGAAATTTAGACAGTTATCCACAGGTTTGCTTTATACTCGGTTCCACTTGTCTTTTATATTTTCAATGGCTAAAATACCCATGTACACTACATGTATTTTTATTTCACAATTCAGGCAATAGCGAACTATAATCATTGAGGACCTTGACTGCTTATGAATATATCTTTTAACCATTTCTTATCCATTTTATATTCTGTTTTTAATTTTTAAATATGCGATAATTTGTGTTTTGCATCATCATCTCTTCTTGCACCATTGGCAATTTTATATGTCCTCAATTTAAGACGTGTCTCTTGAAAAGAATATCCTTAATTACGTGTATTCTTCACCCTTTTACATAATATTTTTATCTTTGTTGCATCATTGTCTTAATATTCCATCATGGTTTAACTTGTTGTTATGGCTTCAAAATTATTAGTAATAGCCATAAAGCCAAATTATTCCTCCTTACTCTAACAAGTAAGCAACTCAACCACATGCAATTGTGGTCAGTCTCGTAACCTCTTTTGTTCCCCCGGTACTTGCTCGCTCATTTTTTACAAAGTCATCCCTCTCACTAAGGGCTAATCCTGTTCTTTCAGAAGACGAGCCAAGATTCTCAATACAACTACTTTTTAACCAACCTCTATTCCATTTAACTTTTCACTTTGGTGCTTCCAGGATGAAGCTGATGTATTTTCTACTTTTTCTCATCTGGGCCGAAATCACAAGAAATTTGTAAGCCTGATCATGAAGGACACGTTTGAAGAGGTGCGCTTGTTCGGATTATTGTATATAGTCATACACAAGAACTTCTTGATCCATTCACAAATTTTGCATGTCAATGAGACAGATGTACCTATATTTCTTTGAAGTAGTGCCACTGATTTACATTTTTATTTCTCTTTTACAGGTAGAAACGGCTTTGGAAGGAAATGTAGAATTTGATAGTGCAAGGATAGCTGCACTGTTAATTCTTTCTATATCTGCTCCACTCTTGAATGCTGATGTAGGAAGAATACCACCAGTTATGTTTTCTTATGCAGTTACGTTCCTAGGTAGAATTTATAATGCTTTTAGTGATATCATGGATAGGGATGCCCTTTTGGCCTGCCTATGTGAGAAAAGCAGATCTACAGAGTATTCTGCAACAAATATTAACCTCACGGAAGGGGAGGAACAGTTGCCTGTATTTAAAGGTGATAATGCTCCAAACTTTTCTAACAATGAGGTGATTGGTGCACAAATCACGAGGGAGCCGAAAGAGTCAGCAGATAACCAGATAGAACAACAGCAATCTCTGAGTGATGAAGTTATAAACTACATTCTGGCAAAGCCCCCTGCTATGTGGCCGAGGATACAGTCAGGTCATACAAATGAAGTGCTGAGGTCCTTAAGGTGAGGAATTGTTGAATAACTTTAGTAACATATGTGCCTTGGTCTTTGTTGTTTCTTCCAATATTTGTATCGTGAGTTGCATATAAGTAACCATTTAAAGGTTTTACATCATTTTTTCTCCCTATTTTTGTCAAAATTATTTAATCTGCTTCTTCAATTTTTTTTTCATCTCAATGTAGTCTTATTTTCAAAAGAAAAAAATTATTGTGATTTCTTCGGTTAAATTGGTGCTGCTGATATCATTTAGACAGTGACAAGGTGACAGTGTAAATGACACAACATTGTATAAGTCTAGCCATCTCCGTGTCACATTGGATAAATCCAACCACCTTGGTGTCATATCGTCATTTATACTGTCACATCCATTGACTTTTTTTTGGTAACAAAAATAAGGATTACATTGAAATGAAAAAAGTTGAGGGACTGCATTAAATAATTCTAGCAAAACTTGGCGCTAAAAAGACTATTAAACTTCCTTTAAAAATATTCAATTTCGACATATTGATTTATATTTGTGTGATTAATTTATGCTATATACAGAATATGGGGATTCTAGTTAGTTGGTTTTTTTGCTTGAAATTTAAGATGTCCTGCAAGCTTTTATAATACAATAATAATATCACTTTTTCTTATATTTTGATTGTTAAAATTCAGTATGCATGTGCCTAATATTCTCCTCGTTCTTTTAATCATTTATTTCTGTGCTGATGCCAATGGTGCAGGTGTTTGAAAGAGTTAACTGCCATGAAACTTGATTCTTTGGGATCTGGTGACGCTGATGCTTTGGCATTTACTAAACTATACCTCCGGGTGATAGAGCTACTTGCTGAAGTATGGGAGCACTTGCTGCCAGCAAAAAAGCTGTGTTCTCAGCGAATAGGAAAAATGGAATTCAAGCTGGGAAAGCTTGATAGGAGGGTTAAAGAATTGATGAGTAGGTTTATAGGCTTGTCTGCAGAAGAGGAATTGAACGTCTTGGAGCTTATGTTATTAACGTGTGCACTCAAGATATGTAAAAGTGAAATCATCTGTCATAATCATACATTCAAGAGGCTGAACACTCTATATTTACGCGTTGAATCCATCCTCAAAGAAAGTCCAGCTTCGCCATCGAATTTCGTAGTTGAACTTGGGAAAGTATTAAGTACCATCTCAACCGATGGAGCTTCTTGCAGTCCACTTCAGTTTGATGCATGTCTCAAGTTTTTCTCTCTGAAACAGTTTATGTTTCATGGAAGAATCAAACATGTGAATGCAGAACTAAGCATTCCCAACAATGACATGGAACACCCTCTTCCCTTCGTTTCAGGGCTACCCGTTGGTGTACCATGTGAAATCACTCTCCATAATGTTTCAAGTGAGAGTAAGTTGTGGCTAAGGATGACGCTGGATGATGGTTTTGTACAACATGTCTTTCTTGATTTGGACTGTTCTGAAGGCTCTGAAGTGGTAAGAAAATTTACATTTGTTGCGCCTTTCTACAGAACAGCAGAAGCATATTGTCTTACGTTGAAGGTTTGCATTGGTGCAGAATGTTTGTTTGAAAATGTTGGTCCAGTCCAAAGGTTTGGAGGACCAAAACGTGAACTAGTTCTTCTTTGTAAAGAAAAACAGGTTTATCTTTCCAAGGTTAATAAAGATTAGTTTATTATTATTATTCTTGCTTTAAGCTATGCTAGTGGAAACTACTGCACTATAAATACTGATCTCTTAGTTCCTTTCATCGTGTCATTTAAAAGTTTTTTTTTTTTTTAACTAAGAAATACCATAATATTTTTTTCATTTAAATTAAACTACAATTTGTTTTATTAATTTATCTTTATTTCTATATCGTAAAAATCACATGTAACTAAATGTAAAATGGAAAAATAATTATAGTACTATGTTAAACTTTGGAAATAATAATAATTATTTTTTTCAAAAAAATGGAAAAAGAAGCAAAGGAAGTGGTGCATTTTTTTTGACTTACGATGAAAGGAATGCATTTTTTTTAAATGATTGGAGTTCCGATTTTAGGATATATTGCACCTATTCGTAGATTTTGAACGAGTTTAATTAGTTTATTAAGTGAATGTTTTCCGCGCTTGAGAAGTTATGAGAGTTTTTAATTTAAATTAATGCTAATTTATGGGGTAAATTTTATCTTGTTTCTATTTTTTTTTAAAAAAATCCTTGTGAAAAAAAGATGGTCTAAAATACTCTAATTGTTTGTTTACATGACAAATGTGTTGGTTTTATCTTTTACTAGTGGATTGCAAAATAGAGATTGCAAATGATAAGTGTTATTGGATTGCTATGGTTGTTCGTTTGAAAATTTGAAAATTCTTAAAAGATGTTCATTTGGAAATTCTTCTAGCACTTATGGCTCAAGTATAGTTATCTGCACATTGTTCTCACAACTTTTCTTATCCTTTATTTTCAAATTCAATTCGTACAACAAATATTTAATTGCAACAACTTGTTAGTCGTTCCGAAGCTGATTTAGTTAACAAATATTTAATTGCAACATGGTTAATAAAAGAACTTTGAATCCAATCAAATAAGTTCTAAACTTCTCAAGTAATTAATTTTCAGTGGTATAATTAATTTGAGTCTCATTCTGGACTTCACTTGTATAGTGTATCACACAGAAAACTTTCTCTTTTATTTGCCCTAACATTACTCTTTCAGCATAGTTACTATCATCACATTTAAGTTCAAATTATATTACCAATTAAGAGTAGTAATTACGAGTGCGAGTTTTTTTTCAATGTTGCAATAAAATAGCACAATTTTCATCAAATTTAAAAGGAATGTCCTTATTAAGTAGGTTGCTCAATAGTTTTGTAATCTTGCAAAAATTCTCGATGAATCTTCTATAATCAAAAGTGGAATCACATATAAGTCATCCATGAATATTTTAATGCATTTTTCCACCAAGTTTACAAAGATAGCAAGCATATATATGTAAAAAGTGATCGAAGCATTACAAAACCCCTATAACATTTTTTTTAAGTGAAAAACACACAAGTGAAACCAGTCTTTTCTTGGTGTAACCTAAATACCCATTCAAAAAATAGTATTAAGTTTTTCTTTCCGATCTCTTCAACATTTTATCCAAAAACAGTATTGGGAAATGATATTTTTTTGATGACTTTGTTAAATTTTCTATAATCTATACACATAGTCTAGCCTATAACAGTCATATTAATTCATTTTTCTTATTATGGATGACAATTATATTATCTTTATTGGAAAACACTTGTATACGATCGACCCAACTATTATCTCAAAAGGAATAAATGCCTTAATAACTTTTGAACCTCTTCATGGGAGGATTAAACGCCTTTAAGGTTATCTTGAAAGACATCCTATATACAAAGAAAGAGTCTTATTTATTTATTATTAGAATGCCTTCGTTTTCTTTCATTTACCGATTGGGCATGGATTTCTTTTTGTCATATCTAATTAGTAACTAATAATATTAAGAAATTTCAAATATATAATTTAAAGTTAATTATAATATATTAATAGTATATACTTTTTTGCAATATCATTCAACCACAAAATGTGATAAAATGAACAATTTTAATAACTATAATTACCATAAGAGTGTTGTTTCAGTGTCTCTTTAAAAGAAGAAGTTTTGGTGTTTTCCAAGTGATCCAATAAAAAATGCTATGTGCAATAACTTCCGGTGATAGCGGTGGTGATAGATGGTAGCACCGTTAACAAAACCAATGTCGTAACATGTTTTCATTGAATTCACGGATATAAAAACTCCTTCTTTTAAAAGGGTTTCGCCCTATTTTTAATTAGGTAAATAAAAAGAATACGTGGTAAGATTTTAATTTGCAAAAATAAAAATATAGGTATAGTTGGAACAATAACATGCGATGAAGTTAAGGTGAAGTATTTGGGTTACAAGAGAAAATTAAGATAGAAATATGCGCGGCATTTATCTTCAAACACGAAGATTTTCTCTATCTTGTAAACAGATAATTAATTATACGATTATATGATATTGTTTAACAGCGTTTCATCTTCCCTTTTGTAAAAGAGAGATGAAATCGAAAACATGTTTCGTTGCCTCCGAATTAAGGTGAAGAACATGAAAACCTAAATTCAAAATCCAAAGATATGAATCGACCAACCCTCTGCGAAGAACTCCAAGCGGAAATTCTCTCATGGCTTCGGGTTAAGACTCTTCTGCGTTTCAAGTGCGTCAGCAAATCGTTTCATTCATTGATCTCCGATCCATGGTTCGTGAAGCTGCACCTTCAAAGATCACCCAGAGGCGTGGACTTGCTGTTGGAGTACTTAGAAGACGACAATAATCTGGAAAGTCGTTTCCTCGTTCCCTGCCACATCGGTTCTTTATCAGACAACCATAAAGCGACGGTTGCCCACGACCGAACCCTGGGATTCGATATCAGCGGGTACGGGGTTATCGGAAGCTGCAACGGATTGGTGTGTATGGCGGGACGATGTAAGAAAGACGAAAGATGCATGTTTTGCGTGTGGAACCCTGCCACCAGAGAAACATTGGAGGATCTCAAATGTTCATTCCCCATTCCTTCCGGCCATCATCCTCGTCGCAAGGTTGCGTTTGGCTACGACGATCTGAGCCATGCTTACAAGGTGGTGTTGATGCTCGACGCCCTTGATCTCAATAGACGTTCCATCTACCGCGACGTAAAAGTTTGCAACGTAGGTGGCAACAGTTGTTGGAGAAGCGTCGAAAGTTTTCCCGCTAAAACCACAATGCAGGGTTCAGGATGGGGAGTGTATCTAAATAGCACCCTTAACTGGGTAGGGTTGGATCTTCACGATAACCACCCACATGATTCCTATATTACATTTGATGAATCGGTGATTGTTTCACTTGATCTTCGGAACGAGAAGAGCTCGCAGTTCATGTTGCCTCAAGCTCTTCATGGAATCTGCATGAATGGAATCTGCATGAGAGGTTCTCACTCTCTAGGATACGATTGGGATTTTCACGACTGTTTGGGGGTTTTGAAGGATTGTTTGACTGTGTTTTTTCACGATCACAACAAAAGACATATTTCGATTTGGCAGATGAGGGACTTTGGGAACCATAAATCTTGGTCTCTTTCTCTGAACATCGCCATGCAAGATCTTCAGATTGTTTCCATGCCACGTCCTTACTTACACCCACTGATCATGTTAGAAGAGAATGAAGTTCTGTTCATCGAGGGTACATATAAGCGAATAAGAAGAGTTATATACGATCGAAGTGGTAATATTGTAGAACACCCTCAAATTCACTGCAACATATTTGGGATCTACCCCATGACTTATGTTCAAAGCTTGGTTTCCCAGAAGTCTCTAGGTCTTTGTGTTTAGTCACATTAATATTTTCATTTCATATCATTTTCTTGTTCATGAGTTGATAAACAAGTGATGGGTATAGAATTTGTGAAATGTTTGGTGGTGCAGTTGGTTTATCGTTTATAGCTTTTGTTATTGGTTGAATCCTTATTACAATTTTTAATCATTTGCTAATTGTTATCGGTTTAAATCGTTACTGGTCTATCATTTGCTAATTGTTAGAGAGGTAAAAGAGAATTGTGAACAAATAAATTCAGAAGTTTTCAATCAAGGGATACTTTCTAAGCGGGTCCTGATGTGAGGTAATTTCTTGAGTAGTGTGTCCAATGAAAGTTAGCTAATAGATAGGGATTGTACCAAGCATATGACCTTTGACAAGTCACTCTTCCAAGATTTGAGGCCAACTAATTTTACTTACTAAGGTCAAAATAGGTCACTGTGATTATGTCACACTCAGAGGAAAAGGGATTGCTGCAACCACAAGTTGTGCAGAAATTTACTCTCAATGTTCTTTTCGTTCCTCAGGCCGAACTTATTAAGTGTTAGGTCAACTGATTGAAAAATGTTATAAAGTTATTTTTGAAGAGAAATAGTGTTTGAATAAAGATGTAAATGGACAGGAAATAATCAAGGTAAAAATGAAAGGAAAAAAGCTTTGCTCTAAATTCCTTAGAGGAAGAGCAAATTGGTTTCTCACTAAAAAAAATGTCACATAAATTTGGCACAAAAAGCTCAGGCATTATCATCATCAAGGGATGTGTTTGTATGAATCTCACTTTACAAACCAATTTTTTAAGATGGAGTTGAGTTTAAAGTTCACTTATTAACATGATATCAGAGACATATGATCAAGCCTATCCTAACAAAATTTGTTGTTTGTTGGGTCTACTATTCCACGCATTGTCGGATCGCTGTCATATCACCTATTAATGTTTATTCTCATATTCGAAATGTATATTACTTAGCATGAGGAGCTATGTTAGTAATCTCACATCAATTAGAGATAAGGTCAATTTACAATATATATGTTGGTACAAACTTCACATTACAAGCCAGTTTTGTTAGGTTCAATTAGGTTTAAAATTCAATTCTTAACATAGGTATTCAAAGAACACCTTCATTGAAAGGTAATCTTTATTATATTATCTTTATTTCTGACTTTACAAGAATGTCTTGGACTTTTTTCTTTAAGAACAAATGATAGGTGGTTGAAATTTTTTGGAAGTTCAAAGCCAAGGTTGAGAATGAAACTTGTTTAAAAATTCAGACTTTAGTAAATCAATAGCATTAATTACACATGTGAAAAATTCAACCAGTTTTGTGAGAATTCGAGTATTGAACATCAACTAACTAGTCCCTATACCCCACAACAAAATGGGGTTAGTGAGAGGAGAAATCGATATATCTTGGAGATGACGAGATGCATGTTGTATGAGAAGAATTTGCTAAAGGAATTCTAGGCAAAAGCAACAAATGTAGTTGTTTTTCTTCATAACATGCTTCTCACCAAAGCTTTGAAGGACCAAACACCATTTGAGGTCATGTATGGTTACAAACCATCTCTAAAATTTCTTAAAATATTTGGTTGTTTGTGTTTACTCATGTTCAACAAAACAAACGAGATAAACTTGTAAAATCTTTTAGCCGCAAACTAACAAAATAATTATTAGCAAGGTCGTTCACTTTGTGGAAGATGAAGAATGGACTTGGAATAGTAAAAAGAAGACAAATTTGGAGTTCAAGCCATCTGCCTCAAACACAAAAATAAAATGAAGTTGAAGTTTGCAAAATAAATTAGTGGATGAGGCTTTAGTAAGAGATACCAAATCGCTCTTTGAAATTTATGAAAGATTCAATGTTTTCGTGTGTGTGTGTGTGTATGAATATACAAATTTAAAGAAGCAAAGAGAAGTCCAAATTATATGGTTGAAATGAAGGAAAAGTTGTCAATGATGGAGAAAACACACACCTAGATTCGTATGGAAAAACCTCAAAGTAGAAAAGTGATTGGGGTCAAGTGGATGTTTAGAACTAAGCTAAATATTGATGGTTCTATCAACAAACACAATCTAATGGTGTTGCTCGATTAAACACCATTAGATTGTTATTTCTTGTGGGTTCCCAAAATAATTGGAAGGTTTATCGACTTGATGTTAAATAAGCTTTTTTAAATGGTTTTGTGAAGGAATTTATGTTGAACAACCCCATGGCTTTGTGAAGGAATGAGAATAAGATAAGATTTATTTACTCAAGAAGGCTCTTTATGGGCTAAAACAAACCCCAAGATCTTGGTATAACAAAATTGATGATCATTTGCTGAGCTTGGGATTTGTCAAAAGCTTTGTTGAATTAACATTGTATATTAAGCTTGACAATATTGACATTCTTATTATCTCACTTTATGTGTTGATCTTTCTGTAACAAGAAGCAACAATAGTAACACTCAATTTCCAAGAAACCCTCTTAGGAAAAGTTATCGTCTACTCATACTAAGTTTTTCAAAGCTCTTTTAAGAACACTCAGAGAACGCTTTGCAAACACAACATTAGAACTCTGGCTCTCAAAAAGGTAAGTTCGAAGTAGCACTGCAATTCTTTAAATAAGGGTTTTTAAAAATTAGGTTAAAAACTGAACAGACATGTTCAAACTGGCAAGGATAATCAATTATCACTTATGATAATCGATTATTCCAATGTGTTTTCGAAAAATAAAAGTTTGAGCAGACAATCAATTATCCAGGAAGATAAAAGATTATTCCAGTGGGATTTTGAAAATTTGAACTCAGCTTAAGATAATCGATTATCCTAAGTGATAATTAATTATCATAATAGCTTTTACAAAAATAAAAGGATCAAAGAGATTACGAACTTTGCTGTTAATTCTAAACTATTCTAAACACTTTAAAAAAATTATAAGATAACTTTAAACATAAAAACACTTGTCTACAAATTGTCTTTCAAATAGCTTTTGAGATTCTTTGACATCATCAAAATCTTGCTTTAACTTTAAGCCTTTCTTCTGCTTTTGCTAACACTCAACAGCGCCCTCAAACAAGTTCTAAGTATAAGTATGGGCCGAATGGGTAAATTTAAGAAGCCAAAAAACCCACTTAGGAACCTGAAACCTTGGGGATTTAAGTTCCCCTCAATCATCGCCATAGACAAACCTCGATTGTTAGGCTGAGTTAGAGGAATGATTAGGGATGGTTTCTTTGCTTTTTCTATTTTTTCTTTTCTTTAGACAGTTGTTGAATGACATAGCTTCTTTGTCCGAGTTAATCATGACATTACGAAGATCTTCATCCCTAGAAATAGCAATGGTTTCTGCATCTTTCACAACCTTTAAAACGACGACCCATACGTTTCTTCCATACCAACATTTGATTATTTGTAAAGAAAAAAAAAGAAAGAAAAACTACAACATTTGTTTTGCAAACCAAAACTCCAACATATCAGCATCGCCCTAAAAAAAGTTCAAAGTATAAGCATTGGCCGAATGGCGAAATTTTAGGTCTCAAAAACACACTTAGGAACTTGGAACTTTGGAGATTTAAGTTCTCCTTGATCAACATCTCCATAGACGAACCTCGATTGTCAGACTTTGAGTTAGAGGAATGAGAAGGGATGGTTTCTTAGCCTTTTCTAGGTTTTCTTTTCTTTAGACAATTGTTGAGCTTCTCTATCAGAGTTAATCACAACATTACAAAGATTTTCCTCCCTGAAAAATAGTAATGGTTTCAACATCTTTCACAACCTTTAGTTCTTTAAAATGACGAGTGATATGTTCTTCCACGTTTCTTCCATACCACCATTTGATTATTTATAAAGAAAAAAAGAAAGAAAAACTACAACATTTATTTTGTAAACTAAAACTCCAACATCTCAACATCGCCCTAAAAAAAGTTTTAGGTAAAAGTATTGGCCGAATGACAAAATTTTAAATCCCAAAAACACACTTAGGAACTTGGAACTTTGGGGATTTAAGTTATCATCGATCAACATCGTCACAGATGAACCTCAATTGTCAGACAAAGTTAAAGAAATGATCAAGGATGGTTTCTTTACCGTTTCTAGTTTACTTTTCTTTGGACAGATGTTGAGTGGCATAACTTCTCTATCCGAGTTAATCACAACATTACAAAGATTTTCCTCCCTAGAAATAGCAATGGCTTCAACATTTTTCATAACCTTTAGTTCTTTAAAACGACGAGTCATACGTTTCTTCCACCTTTCTTCCATACCATTTGATTATTTATAAAGAAAAAAGAAAGAAAAGCTACAACATTTATTTTGTAAACCAGAACTCCAACATCTCAATCGTGCCCTAAAAAAGTTCTAAGTATGTGCCGAATGGCAATATTTAAGATCCCAAAAACCCACTTGGGAAACTGAAACTTTGGGGATTTAAGTTCTCCTCGATCAACATATCCATAAACGAACCTCAATTGTCAAATTGAGTTAGAGGAATGATCAAGGATGTTTTCTTTGCCTTTTCTAGTTTTTTTTAGAAAGTTATTGAGTGACATAGCTTCTTTATTCGAGTTAATCACGACATTACGAAGATCTTCGTCCTTGAAAATATTAATAGTTTCAACATCTTTCACAACCTTTATATCTTTAAAACAACGAGCCATACGTTTCTTCCATACCACCATTTGATTATTTGTAAAGAAAAAAGAAAGAAAAACTACAACATTTATTTTTTAAACCAAAACTCAAACATCTCAACGTCGCCCTAAAAAAAGTTCAAAGTATAAGTGTGGCTGAATGGCAAAATTTAAGATTCGAAAAACCCACTTGGGAACCTGAAACTTTGGGGATTTAAGTTCTCCTCGATCAACATCTCCATAGACGAACCTCGATTGTTAAATTGAGTTAGAGGAATGATCAAGGATGGTTTTTTTGCTTTTCTAGTTTTTCTTTTCTTTAGACAATTGTTGAGTCATATAGTTTCTTTGTTCGAGTTAATCACGACATTACAAAGATCTTCCTCCTTAGAAATAACAATGGTTTCAACATCTTTCATAACCTTTAGTTCTTTAAAATGATGAGCCATACATTTCTTCCATGTTTCTTCCTTACCACCATTTGATTATTTATCAAGAAAAAAGAAAGAAAAACTACAACATTTATTTTGAAAACCAAAACGCCAACATCTCAACACCGCCCTAAAAAAAATTCTAAATATAAGTATGAGCCAAATGGCAAAATTTCAGATCCCAAAAACTCACGTTGGAACTTGGAACTATGGGGATTTAAGTTCCCCTCGATCAACATCTCTACAGACAAACCTAAATTGTCAGATTGAGTAAGAGTAATGATCAGTGATGATTTCTTTGCCTTTTCTAGTTTTTCTTTTCTTTAGATAGCTGTTTAGCGATATAAGTTCTCTGTCCAAGTTAATCACAACATTGCGAAGATTTTCCTCCTTGAAGATAGAATGGTTTCACCATCTTTCACAACTTTTAGTTCTTTAAAACGACAAGCCATATGTTTCTTCCACATTTCTTCCATACTACCATTTGATTATTTATAAAGAAAAACTACAACATTTATTTTGTAAACCAAAAATCCAACAATTCAACATCGCCCTAAAAAAAGTTCTAAGTATAAGTATGGTGCCTAATGATAATTTTATATCCCAAAAACCCACTTTGGAACTTGAAACTTTGGGGATTTAAGTTCTCCTCGATCAACATCTCCACAGAGAAACCTCAATTGTCAAACTGAGTTAGAGGAATGATCATAGATGGTTTCTTTGCCTTTTCTAGATTTACTTTTCTGTAGACAATTGTGGAGTGGCATAGGTTCTCTGTCTGAGTTAATCACAACAGTACGAAGATTTTCCTCCCTAAAAATAACAATGGTTTCAACATCTTTTACAACCTTTAGTTCTTTAAAACGATGAGCCATACTTTTCGTTAGTGGCGGAACTTGACCAAAAATTGTAGGGGTGCCAAATTATATTTGTTATATATAATTTTTTTTAATTAAAAAATAATAATTTCTTTTAATTAAAAAAAATTAATTTTTTTACATCATTTTTTTTATTCAAAATGAGCATTCATGACAATAGAATCTAAACAATATAACAATAATATATATGAAAGAGTAACAAAGTTTATCATCAAGAATAATATAAAACAAAAGTTACCTTTATTCAGAGTGCTCCTTTACGCTCTTTCAATGACTTAAAATCTTCAATAATTGAATCAGAGCTGAAGCTAGTTGCAATATCCCTTTCAATATAGATTATCAT
>Ga0214545_1003555_pt1 | contig 29612 bp, 10 predicted proteins | sample CNSS4metaG_FD_160064 | JGI IMG/M metagenome (GOLD analysis project Ga0214545, IMG submission 160064) | Root nodule microbial communities from cowpea collected in UCLA plant growth center, Los Angeles, California, USA - CNSS4 | ecosystem: Host-associated > Plants > Roots > Nodule | place: USA...
ATTGGATGTGAAGACTGCTTTTCTTCATGGAGAACTTGAAGAAGAAATATATATGCTCCAACCAGAAGGTTTTAAAGAAAAAGAAAACTTGGTTTGCAGGTTGAACAAATCTCTATATGGGTTAAAATAGGCTCCTAGGTGTTGGTATAAGAGATTTGATTCCTTCATCATTAGCCTTGGATACAACAGATTGAGTTCAGACCATTGTACTTATTATAATAGGTTTGGTGAGAATGATTTTATCATCTTGTTGTTGTATGTGGATGACATGTTGGTGGTAGGCCCCAACAAAGCTCAAATCCAAGAATTGAAGGCACAGTTGGCTAGGGAGTTTGATATGAAGGATTTGGGATCAGCAAACAAGATTTTAGGGATGCAGATTCACCGAGACAGAAAAGATAGGAAGCTTTGGCTTTCTCAGAAGAAATACTTACTGATAATCTTGCGGCACTTTAACATGCAAGATTACAAGCCAATTTTGACCTCACTTTCTATCAATTGTTCCTCACGTATGAGTCCTAGCAATGAAGCGGAGAGGATGGAGAAGTCTCGAGTACCGAGTGCATCGTTGGTGGACAACCTTATGAATGCTATGATGTGTACAAGACCAGACATTGCACAAGCAGTGGGAGTGGTTAGTAGGTTCATGGCAGGTTTGGTGGAGAGTAGTGAATTAATGACAAAAGGTCCTTAGAAGGAGTCTCAGGTGTTGCATTGTGTTTCGGAGGATCAGAATTATGTGTCAATGAAGTCTACGTGGATTCGATCCTACTGAAGTCTATCATAAGAACAAGCAACATGAAGGCAGAGAATAAAGCACGGTGTGAAGATTTGATTAATTTCATCAAAATCTTCAAGTGGGAGATTGTGAGAAAAGAAGTCCCACATCGATGGGAACTTACTTTGGGGCTTACTTTTAATGTTATAAAAGGAGCCCAGTGTTTCCTTAGGAAATCATCCCAAAGTCTCTCCCTTTCTATTCCTTTTTGCTTTATTTGCTTGAGAGAAGAATTAAGAGAGAATAGTAGTTTCTCCTCTAAAAGAGAAGGTTAGTTTCTCCTTTAAGGTTCTCCTTGTATTAGTTTCTTCTATTTCCAAGAGAGGGGTTGTCATTGTTTTCTCCTTGGGATCAGAGAGAATGATATGTAATTTTTCCTTTTCTTGAATAAATTATATTCGTTGCCTATTATCTATTTTTGTTCCTTTATTTTCATCTTGTATTTTAGTTGTGAGTACTTGTGCTAGTATTCTGATACCCAACAGTGGTATCAGAGCTGTTGGTTCGTATGATTATATTCCGCTGCTATTGTCATTAGAATAGTATTGTGATAGTGGATAAAGTGTGGTAGTGTGAATCCAAGTGTGAGTCTAAGTCCCACATTGACCAGAAATGAGAAAGTAGAGCACTATATAAGAATAAAGACCCATAAACCTAACGCCTTAAGGTTTTGGGTTGAGAGTGGTGTCAGTGTCTTATGTGGTTAGGCTCAGGTCTCATTGGTGTTGTATCTCCCCAGTAAAACCCCCTCTGTAAAACCTGACAAGTGGTATCAGAGCTGATGGTTAAAACCGGCTCAGACGAGTGCAGTATGGTCCTAGTATCGAAAGTCTTCCTGACAGTGTGGGTCAGGTAAAGCGTGTCCCGTTAAGAAGAACAGCGGTACAAAAAAGGACAGAAAAGGAGTACTCGTGGTTGGGTAGCTTCCGCTGGAAGCCTTAAGGTTTTGGGTTGAGAGTGGTGTCAGTGTCTTATGTGGTTAGGCTCATATCTCATTGGTGTTGTTCTCCCCAATGAAACCCCTCTGTAAAACCTGACATATTTGATATGATGATCATTCATACACACCTTCGCATCTGAATGTGTTTATTACTTAGGTCTGAAATTTGAAACTGTAGAAATGTTCCCTTGCTCATTAACGACGTAGACGAAGTACCTAAACTTAACGATACTAAATACGGTGTGAATAGCCGCGGTAACAGCTGGGAAAAAGCTGTATGAATAAGGGAGACAACAATATTAAGACAACCTGTGACTTTTGAGTACGTGGAGTCCATGACATGCATACCCAACCCAACCACTACCACCACTTTCTCTACTCCTCATTTCGGATCCTTCATGTGCACACTACTTCTCAAATATACTCATCTCATTTCAGAATCTCTTTAAACTTCCAATCACCATTCCTAAATATATTAATCACTCCCTAACATCCAACTTTTCTTCTTTATCCTTTACACAAAACCAATATATTAAGACCCAGATCACTCTTTTTGGACACATTAACCCCAAAATGATTCGTGTAATCTTCTTTCCCAAAGCTTGGTCATTTTTTGTTAGCCATTACTTGATTCGTATCCCCCTTGATTTTAGTAAACATTATTAAATAAATAATAACCACACATTTCCTTACTATATTTAGCTCTTATTATTATTTTACTATTTATCTCTGCTCCATTTTCGTTTCACACAACTCTGTTATCTTATTCGTAATCATCTAAAAAATGTTAATGCCTTAAAATAATGTAACAAAGCATACTAGTTTTGATTTGACTAGACATTGTTACTTGCTATCTTTTTATAGCGCAGTTTCATGTCTTCTAATATAAAAATCGAGTGGCATCCATGTGTGGTGAGATACTATCAACAACCGCACGAGAAAAAGATAACACTATGTTCCACTCCCACCTTTTATCAACTTAGCTATTACGTTTACATATATACCCTACTTTAAATAAATAAATTTTTTTAATAATATAAAAAGTACAAAAATAATCACCGGTGTAGAAATATCAAAATGAGTTTTAATCCGTGAGTCAATCCGACTCACTGCGGGTTTGAGTCGGATTGGGTTGATAAAAATTCAGTTTTTTCAAGAGTGTGTTAAACTCAACCTGGCTCACTTAATCCACGGGTTTAACTCACCAACATTTTTTTACAATTTTTTTTAATTTTTTTAATAATTATTTTGCATATTTTTAAATGTTAGAATATTGTTCAATAATATTTGAATAGTTTGAATGTTTAATTAATTTGATTGTCAAGTTACATAGGTTGATACTTTAATCTTTAACTATAATTTTTATAACAAATTACTCAAGCAACCGTCTTATAAACAAATTTTTCTAAATTAGCATGACAAAAATGTGTAGTTTTTTTATTTATATTTTGTTAAATAGCATGACATCAAATGTGCAATATTAGTCATGTTTTCTTGGACTATATGGATACTTTCTTTGAAATAATTCATCATATATTTACAGTGAGCATGATGAAGACATTGATTCTTAATTTTATTGTGATTGTCATCTCATGGGTTGCTTAAAAAATTATTTAAATATTTAAATTTTAAAAAAATAAATAAATATATTTTTATGTGGGTTGGTAAGCTAATTCACTTAACCCGCCAACTTGTGGTGGGTTAAGTCGGGTTGTAAAATTTTTGGCTCACCATAAAGTGAGCCAAGTTGGGTTCACTAATTTTCAACTAGATTCGTGATAAGCCAACCCGTGTGAGCTGGTTGAACTAGGGAACAAAAATATTATTGTGTGAATATATTTAACTCAAAGTATATGTTTTTTTTGACACCTAATTTCAAAAGAATATTAAATTAATAAAAATAGTATAATAAAGTTAAATAGAAACAAAATGTGTAAAAACTCAATAGTATTTAAATAAATAAAAATAAAATAGGAGAAGAGAGAAAAAAATGAGAGCTTATGAAAAAGAAGAAAAAAAAGTTAACTTTTTATATGTTAGATAGCATGAAAAGACAATATTTGAATCATACCTTTTTATTTAAAAAGTCATTCGCATCATAAAAAAAAGTGAAGATAAAGATTTATAATTTATATTTTACCCATTAAAAATTGTAAAAAATAGACTTTAAAAATAAATCATTTATACAAAGTCGACCTATGAGGTAAAATTTGTATTATTTATATAAATTCGTCTTATTTATAGATGTCGATTTCTAACACACTCTCTCATGTTAAAATATTTACATCTCAATGTGGCACTACTAGATATTAATGGATGATGATAGATTCAATAAATAACAATTTTTACTAAAGACTCTGATATCCTGTGAAAAAGTATATTTTGAACCTAAATCAACTATACAAAATTAACTTATAAGATGAGGTTTATATTTATTTGTATATTTAGTTTTATTTGATATCTAATTGACATAATATCTCTAATAAAAAATGAAATCAACCTTTCATACTTTAATGAAAAAAATCTTAAAATTATATATGATATATAAAAAAAAATATTTCTTTTCTCAAAGTTAAGAGATGAATTAAAATAGATTCTAAATAACTGTAATGTCAAATTAAATATATCTTCTCAATATGAAATCTTCAATCCTATTCTTGGTAAGTATTTCTCTCCCGTACAATTGTTCGATTGTTGAAATTAAAAGTATCTCTCTTGTTTCCATTATATAAGATAAGTTTTACTTTTTACTTTTCTACATTGAGACAACCAAACAATTACATGAGAAAAAAAAATATGTAAAAGAAAACAAATATATTAAATTCAACAAATCCAATAAAAATGCACCCAACGGATTCTTTTTCTTTAGATGTTATACAATAAATTAAGAGAAGATCTAAATTATTGAAAGAATTTCACTGTGAACATCTAAGATTTCTTTGTTTGGAGGCATGTGTCATGTACTTTTACTTAAAATTTTAGTCTTCCCTTTTCCCAAGCGTTTGAAATTAAACTAAATAAATCTTAACCTTTATTAATCATAGCTTATAACAAAAAAGCCGCGTACGTTATATAAATGTTAATATTAATTATAGAAAAAGGTAGATTAATTGGGCATGTTCTATATTATTTATACATTTATACGTTCTCTGACCATAAACTAAACATTTTAAGAAAAAAAAAAAAGAGTATTTGGTCAGCCCGGGCCCTACTAGTCTCCGCTGTCCCAAAACCTACCAACATGAATAATAATATTATTGAGGCACAACTTCCTTTAAATATATTTCTCAAGTGAATCCGGTCCAACATTTAACAACTCTGTTACTACATAATCGTAATTAATTACTCCCTAAGTGTAACAATGAAGGCTAACTTAGTATAATACCATCATTTTCTTAAATATATTGTTTTATTATTTTATGGGATTATGTTAGAAGAAATTTATGTTATATATAGGTTTAATTAGCCGGATGGTACCATTTTTATTTAAATGTATCAGTTTGGTATCCGCTTTTAAAAGTGTGTTAATTGAATCTCAACTTTTGGAAAGATGTCTCAATTAGGTCATTTTTAATAAAAAATTATTAATACCGTTAATGGTATTGATGTTTAAAATGACTTACAAAATTATTAACACCATTAAGACACTTTTCAAATATTGGGACTAGATTGTCACATTTTTAAGAGCGGGTACCAAACTGACACATATAAACGAAAGTGGATAACCGACTTATTAAAACTTATATATTAAGAAAAAAACGCAAGTTGATAATTCGTCAATTAACTAATTAGTGGCTTATAACTAAGTATGACGTCTCCTCAGTAAGCACATTGATGGGAGAATCAACTTGGGATTTTGTCCAGGTAAGTGAAAGAGTGCACAAACTTGAAACAACCATGTCAAAACCATTTTAATTTTAATTTTTTTTTAATTAAAGGATTTTCATCGTTGTCAGAAAGGTCGGGTTAGCAAACTATGTTTTTCTGATTAGTTTAAATTGCTAATATTCACTAATTATTTTATTTAATGATAGTTTTCTTTTTATTGTCTCGTTAAAAACTTTAGACTAAACACTGTTTATAAAGTTTAAGTCTAATTCTTTTAGTTAACGTATTAGAACATATTCAACTTAACGCAAATATTATATATGACTTGTTTAATCTAATAGTCCGAAAATTTAAACAAACAAATACCATCCCCAACAGCTTATGTAAACATTATATTTGTTCATCATTATGGCCACGGAAATATTAACATATATACTTTGAAATACGTTGTAAAACTAGTATATATATTAAGATTAATATCAAGTAAATGTTTAGTGTAAATTTACTTGTAAAATTACATTTTTTTTTTGTTATTTAGGGTTCGTCTCGGCACAATTCAATTGACGAAAAAAATTAGTTTGTGATATTTTAATTACCTTGATGTCAACACATAATGAACACTAAATTCGCATATAGTGTTATCTTTATCTTATATAGTTGGCTCTTAATTGATGTTAAAGGTGTAATTCATTGTAAGTTTGCAATAATATATATATTTTTATTTTAAAGAGAATGTTAAAAAATCTGAAAAGCTTATATAATTCAATGTTACTAACACATTATATTGTAAAAGGTTTTAATAATTATTTTATTGATAATTTAATCAATATCGTTAAAATATGATACCTTTTTTTATAGTTTTCACTAAACTTACCCACTTCAAGGTTTGAATTGTGATAAAAGATGGTTTTGTGGGTTAATTGATACTTAAAAATTAAAATGACATCTGTTTAGGTTTAAGAAAGAAATTACTCTTGTATAACTAATTGATGTCTGTTTACAAATAAAAAAATATTTTCTTAAAAGAAAAAGTAATTGATAAGAGAATCTCGTTACACAAACATCAAATATTAACTTCATTCTTTTCATATAAATGATGCGCTATGATTATTACCGCTGAGATTAAGAAGATGAAACACATAACAAAATAAATCTAATTAAAATGAATTTTTATAATTAGAAATGCCAAAACATGGAAGTAGACTCAATAATAAAGAAGTGAAACAGACTAAAAGGCCATTTAACAATGAACCAAAAATAAAAGTATTGACTAGTTCCCGTTGACAAAATCTTTTATAAAACTAATTTAAACAAGCAAATCAATCTTTTCGATTGTTTACATCCCCACTTATATGATATCTAAAATTCAAGAAATCAAAAATAGTATTAAACAGTTTATTTTCATCTTGTAATAACTGTTGTAAAAATACACATGAATTTCTTGTTCTAAGAAACCCTTTGGCACAAGCACTGTTCTCCAGGTATTACGTTGATGAGAAGAGAAGCACAGAGATTGACCTGACATAAAAAAAAAAGTGTATTTAGGACCACACTTAGAATGAAGGGGTTGTGCGTGTAAAATTATATGTGTAGATCATGGGATTATCTAAAGTAGGAGTCACTGTCCGCATTAGATAAGGATATGCATGGGATTTTGCAGCACTGAAAATTGGGTTGTTGTTTTGTTTGGTGATTATGACTACATTAAGTGTAAAAGATGAAAAGGGTATGTTTTTTATTTGGACAAGTCGATCTGGGCAAAGTTCTTAGAATATGTGGCCAAGAGGATAGGTTAGAATATGATTGAGGTAGGTTAGAAACAAACAATCAAAGATGTTGACAGGGCAAGGGCACAACTATGCTTTGAGATGTTTCCTTCTCTTTCTGATGTGACCTGTCTCTAACTCATTGCCATGCCCTAAAACTTCACTGTTACTCATCATTTTGCAAACCTCTTTACCATTTCATCATCATCATCTTCATGCTGTAAGGAACCTATAAAGTTGCCCGGTAAAAGTCGGAAGAAAGAGGGAGAGAGGCAATGAATTCAACTTTTTCAATTAACATTTCGTTGGTTTGAAGGGTTTGGAAGAAAGGATCAGAAAGTCGTTAAAAATCTCACATCGACTAAAGATAAGACAATTTTATACTACATGAGTTAAGTGCAAACCTTACCTTACAAACTGATTTTATGGGATTGAGTTAATCTTAAAGTCTACTTTCTAACATAATATCATATCCCTTGTTTAAGAAAATATTTACTGATAAAAAAAAAGGATAGATACTGCCATTTCATCTCTTCCTCTAATATTTCACTAGCATTTCCTTACCATAATTAGGAAACCATTCTTTCTTTACCCAACACATTACTTTGCTTAATGATTAAAATTTGGTATACAGAAAATGAGATTTTTGGTGTATTTTTATGAGTGATGAGATCCAAGACCAATAATTTACTTAGCACTACGTGGGAGTTGTTTATTGAGAGGCATGTGGTAATAGATTAGATGGAAGGTTCCCTGAAGAATCTGGGCATGAACTATAAATGTGTACAGATCTTAAAAAATGATAAAAATATATATAAGAAGATTCGTGTTATTAATTAGTGGTGCTTTGGTGATGATCATAATATTATTCTCTTGGCAACGCCCAACGGAAAGGAATGTAAGGAGGCTGAAAAGAACATGGACTTCTTAGACTATACAAATTAATTAATGAATTGCATTTTGTGTGGCCACTGTTATGCCTTACACCAATTTTATAAATCAAACAAGGACTTCATCAGATTGATTGGGGGGGACGATCGCTTTGCACCCATTTATTGCATTTAACAGATGAAAAATAAAAACAACAAAACACACCAAAGAAAATATTATAAACATTTTTCATATAAAATTTTCGTAACTAAGAAAAATAGATTGAATTTATACATAAAAGCTAATTTGTAAAAAAACTCGTACACATCTTTTAAAATTTTATTTTTATTTTGTATTTAACTAAATATTGGAAGTCCCACATTGACTAAAGATAAAGGTCAATTCACAATATATAAGTGGGTGCAATTATCATCTTATCCACCGATTTTGTGGGGATTGAGTTAGACTTGAAGCCCATTTCTAACGTGGTTTCAAAATCATTTGTTATCAGATTACTAACAGATCACTCAAGTGTGTGCAATCCTTACCTTATAAATCTTTTGTGAAGTTGAGTTAGGCTTAAAGTTAAAGTTCACTTCTGATCCTAAATTGATTTTAACTTATAAAAGTTTGTGAAAAAACTTGTCAAAAAGTTCTAAACTAATTAAATTATCTACGAACCTTGTGGAACCATCCTATACTGTGTAGATGTGTGTGATTTGTTTTGGGGTTTTTACATGTATATTTTTTAAACGATAATATTTATTAGCAAAATGGTAGGACATTAAATGTAAGCACGTCTCTTATAAAAAAAAAAAAATTGATTTTCTCTAATTTTTTTTTACTAGGCTCAATCCTCTTATATTTACTTTGTAGTATTACATATATGTATATTTTCCCTCGTACTCTAAAAGCTTATAGTTTTTTTTTTTTCAAACACTCCTTTGCCTACATATATGAATTATAACAAGAAACAATTTCGTCGGTGATGATTTAAGGAAATCATCATCCGTTACTGAAATATATTAAACAACTTGCTTCAATATTATTTTTAGCTAAGTTAGTCTTTGACCAAACAAGTTAAACAATTTATTTCTCCTTAATATAATTAAAAGTCATAGTTATAACAAACTAAAGTTTAAGTTAAGTTATCTTTACTCACTTCAAGGTTCTTCCCACTTTTGTAGGCTTGTGTATTATTGTGAAACAACCTTTTATGCATTCTCCATATATTAGTGAATATGAGTAGTCCAATTTTTATTTTTTAAATAAAAAAACACAGTCATACATATGCATGTTCCTTTTGTAAGAGTTTCCTTGAACTCCAAGGTTATGTTTTTTGGTATTTTAATCTAACACTCTCATCCGTTTACTATCTTCATCCGGATCTAACATTTTGACTTTATCGCATTTTCGTATATATATGAAAACGGTGACTTAGATGGCTTATGTCAAACTTGGTTGACTCTTCAATAATAACAGCTAATCTTAAGGGAAAATTATTGAATTAAAAATTCAAACTAACTTGTTGAGTTTATAGCTAAGTAACTTAACTGGTAATGTTATATGATTTTCTGTTCAAACTATTTTAATTACGAGAAATTTGATAGATAATATTTTTCAATATTTGTATTCAATAAGTTTCAAATAACACATCCCGCATTGTAAGAAATGTGAGACTATAACCCAAGAATTGAAATCCTCCGAGGCCCAAAATATAACGGAATTAAGCCCGAATATATCACCATCAGCGTTGGATCATAAACTGATTTTAAAAAATTATTAATTTATTTGTGATTTGATTTTTATTTGTTAAAAGTATCTTTAAATGACATTTTATTCCACGTATATTTAACATATACTCTCATATTTAAAAATAAAATAACGTGTAACAAGGTATAAGTTTGTATCCACAAAGATACTCTAAAATTATAAATGATAAAAATAATAAATTTCTTAAAATATTATGAACACAATTCAAAAAGTTTACAAATTTAGAAGTTATTAATATAATTTACAAGTTATTAATAATAATTTTACAAATATATTAAAATAATTACAGAATATAAACTTAAGTTGACTGTCTAACTATACATTTAAATTATTTTTCATAAGTTTAAAGTTAAATAAACAAACTTATTTATATAAAAATAGGAGCGCTCTCAAACATGTTATAATATTATAACTCATCGTGGATAAAATTAAAAATAAACTAACTCGATGTGTTAACTTATATAAATAAATAATAAATAATTTAAGTATTAAAATTATTTAAACACTATGCCCTACGCACACACGTATTTACTCTTTCTATGATAATAAAAAATAATAAAATTATTATTATTATTATTAAATACCAATGAATATAATTATAAAAATAAATTATAAGTAATTTTTACAATTTTATTATAATTTTTTATTTATTACGTTGATAATATTTTTTAATGCATATTTTAGTTTAAAAAATAATAAAATTAAAAAATATTTCAATTTAAGAAAAAACAATGCAAAATTAACTAATTTAATTTAAATAAAATTATTACATTATAAAAAAATGTATACACTATTTTATAATAGTATAAATTAAATAATATTCTAATTTTTAAAGTTATTAAAGTGTCGAGATACATAAATGACAATAATTATAACAAAAAATTATTAAAAAAATATAAAAATTACCATAAATAAGTTTCGTTTTTAATTCGAATTAAACCCATTAATTAATATCAAGTAGAATAATTTTAAACTGACCTATATTTGAAAATATATATATTTTTCTTAATTTTTACCGACTCAAAAATTATAGTTAGATTATCATGAATTTAATTTTTTTTAAATATTATAAAATTGTCTTATTTTTAGTTGATGTATGATTTTTAATTCTAGTACACTTTTTTACGTTCAAACTTATATATTTATATATTTTAAATATGAGACTAAACATAAATAAATGTATTGAGAAGGGATGAAATAATAGACTCATCAAAAGTTTTAACCTAAAATTTTGATACTATATTAAAGAGTGAATTTTAAAGTGAATTTTAAATACGATCGAGTCTTATAAAACTAAACTTTTAAGATGAAATTTCACTCATTTACAATGTTCTAGATTTCTAGTTGATTTTTTTTTATCCGTGTCCTATTTTTTATCAAATTACAAATTAACCTTGATTTCTAGTCGATTTTTTTCTTTTTTATCCGTGCCTTATTTCTGATCACCATGAAACTTCCGAGTGAGTTTGATAAGAAAAAAAAACTCGAAATAAGAAAAATCATATAAAAAGGACATATATAAGATACTTTCTTTGTTAACTCGAGTATTCCATTACCAAGAGGAAAATGTAATCTTTAGATGTACTAAGGTAGCAACAACTCTTGGTAAGAAACAAGATTATTTGTTTAACATGTGATGGTTTTTGTGGTCTGGTCGAAAAGATGTATCTGTTAAAGCTAAGAAACCAATGGCCTCTCCCTTCTCAGCCGAAGGGGAAACTGCATAATTTGCAGCTCCTGAAGCACCAACTTTTAATGGGGACGGTGACAGTGTGATGCAGTGGCCGGAGAATACCCCACTCATTTCACTTCATGTGGTTTCAATGAACCAGGCAATTAAATTCTTACTACAAACTTATTCTAACTTTTAATTCCATGCTCACCACAATCCCAACAAAATACCACCTTCGACAATAACAACCGATCATCCATCCATGTTCAACAGTAGTAACTCCTCACACCATCATAAATAAACAACATCATGCACCTAGCTGTAATCAACTATATAATGTAATGTTACATGTTTCATAAATTACAAATAACTTACCTTTTCAAGAGTTATTCCTTTGTTTAACATCTAAATATGGCATTTAAAAGATCATAAATTACTTCTGTCAAAATCATCCATCAGTTCCTATCATGACTCAGATTTTTTCAACAATTTTTTATCCCACCAAGTCAAAGTTATCATCAGTGCCCAGTTGCTACTATCACTCACCATCATTGTTACTTTACCACTATTATTATTGTATCATCACTGTTACCATTATTGCCTTTTTCGCCACCCATCATCACTGTCACTGCAAGGCAATTTTTATTTATACATGCAACTTTCATACAACATTAATAGGTATTTTTAGAAATAGAAATATGGAAAAACGGGTACTACATAGTACTTTACCCAATCTCTATTAATTAATCTTATTTAGTAATGACGTGAGATGAATTTAAATTGACATATAAAACATATAAGGTGAAAGGAAAATGAGTTTTCTTGGAAAACAATGGAACAGTGTTGGGAATATAAGATTTATTATTTATTGAAATAATAATTAAGAAGAATAAATAAAAATGTAGACAAAGCTACAAAAACGATCCAATAATTTGACGGGTGAAAGCAGGGTTGCCGGGAAGGGTATCTAAAGAAATTTGGAAATTACGTATGCTTGCCTTCTTGCGAAGACAGAAATACACGATTCACTATTCTAGATAACTAAACTAAGTAACCAGTCCTCAAACCAGAGGACACTACAAGATGGAAAACTAACATCACCAAGTGCTCTGCATGTGATCAAAAATTACAACAACAATTATCACAGTCGGTTAAGCTTACCCGAGGATCAACGCTCCACAAATCCCCACCTGTCACCACGCAATTGGTCCCAAACATGATATGACACAGGCATGCAGCCACAAGCACAACCTCCTCAACCCTATATTATTGAGGGCTATCACTCTCTCTCTCTCTCTCTCTATCTTCTAATCTATATAGCCAAACCAAACCAAGCACCATTATAATACAAGAGGACACACTTTCAAAGAGGTGAAACAACCGCAACACTTATTCTTTGCCTTCTTTTTAAATACTCTGCTGCTAAGCTGTGTCAGTTCATTCACAAGCCTCAAATGGCAACTATGCTGGCAAAGGACCATGCTCTCAACCTCAAGGAGACTGAGCTTTGCCTCGGTCTGCCTGGTGCTGGCGGCGGTGGCGGTGGCGGCGGGGGCGGCGGCGGCTCTGAGGTGGAAACACCAAGGGCTACTGCGAAGAGAGGGTTCTCTGAGACCGTTGATCTGAAGCTTAATCTTCAGGCCAAGGAAGATCTCAACGACAATCTGAAGAATGCCTCAGAGGAGAAGACCCTCCTTAAGGATCCTACTAAGCAACCGGCTAAGTAAGCGATTTCCCCCCTTTTTCTTTTCTAGCTAAAGTTTTTGCATGCTTCTGTTATCAAATCTTTACTTTCTTCATCCATATCATGTATATAAACTTTACATATTATTCATAAACTTGATTGCATGTTGGAATATAGAGTTTGCATAAGGTATATATAAAATTTTCCAGCTTGTTGTATAAAGAAGATTTGGAATAATATGGATATATGTTTCAGGGCTCAAGTGGTTGGTTGGCCACCAGTGAGGTCATACAGAAAGAACATGATGAGCCAGAAGGTTAGCAGTGAGGAGGGAGCTGAGAAGACAACAAGCAGCACTGGTTCTGGGGCATTTGTGAAGGTTTCCATGGACGGAGCTCCTTATCTTCGCAAGGTGGACCTCACAATGTACAAAAGCTACAAAGACTTATCTGATGCCTTGGCCAAAATGTTCAGCTCCTTCACCATGGGTTAGTACTCTCTATTTAAACCACTTTTATCACAACTATATTAATAATATGCAAGAGACTCATGCACCTCAGTTTTTTACCATCTTACACTGAATTCTTTCTCTTCATTCTTTTTCATCACATGGAGTTCTCGAAACCTCATTATTTTATATGTATGTAAACTCTATAAAAAACAAGTGACCTAAAAGGAATACTGTTATTATTATATATAATATAAAGTTTGAAATCCTTGATGCATGTTAATGATGCGTATACGGGTTGGCTCGGATTGTTACATTCAGAGATATAAGATATTGCAGATTGTTGTTACCTGTGTGATTAACCGTGAATTAGGTAAAATATAAAAATATTTTTGATGGTATATATTTACTTAAGTTTTTATATTGGAACTGGTGAAGGTAATTATGGGGCCCAAGGAATGATAGACTTCATGAATGAGCGCAAGTTGATGGATCTTCTTAACAGCTCTGAGTATGTGCCAACCTATGAAGATAAGGATGGTGACTGGATGCTGGTGGGTGATGTCCCATGGGAGTAAGTTCTTCATCCAACAACAACATCGGCAGCTATTATATATACAATCATTTCTTACATGCAGATTATATAAAACCAGTAATCTTTTTTAATTGCTACCCAACAAATGGAAAATTATGATTTCTTGATATCAGTCATGCATATTTTCAATAATTCTGCAGACAGTTGAAAATTAAGCCTGATATAAGTGTTTAATTTTCTGTAGGATGTTTGTTGAGTCATGCAAGCGTCTACGAATAATGAAAGGATCAGAGGCAATTGGACTTGGTATGCATCATTATTATATCGTAATAAATTGCATCTTGCACTCATTTTATCACTCGGGGAAATCATTAAACATAATTAGTGATTAATGACTGTATATATAGTTGCCATATTCTAATGTGGTGGTGGGAATTTTTTAACAGCGCCAAGAGCAATGGAAAAATGCAAAAGCAGAAGCTGAAGGTGACAAGATACATGATGTGTGAGATTCCGTACGAAATTGGAGCTATAAAAGAAATATGTGAAGCACTTCTGCTGAGACTATATGGAGCGGAGTGTTGTTTTTAGTTTGAACGTGTTTGTGTCTTTTTTTCTTTTTTGTTTTGTTTTGTTGGTATATAGATTCAAGTTTAATTTTAAGGAGCCTATGGAGCATTTGTAATGGACAAGAAGCAATAAACTTAACCTATATAGTCTGGCTTGTTTATTATTATTATTATTATTATGTGATCCTTCCATGCTGTGATGATTGTTGTGTGCAAAATACCTTGAATTTTAATGCATACTTTATTCCCTGAAGAGATTGGTGGTACATGATTTAGTTTGATTTTATGTTTTAATTACTTGTGTGTGTCCTGCAAAATGATCAATGTCTCAGCTGGATGAAGAAGGTATTAAATTTTTATATGGTTCAGAAATGAGGGAGGGAACAAGCCCATGTGCATGTTGATGGAGTTTCTTTCATGGCCATTAGTTTTATAGTCTTTGTCATCTAGTTTTGCAATATCAAATGCGTATTAACTAGGTGGGTGAATGTAGGGTTGGTGAGTGAACGTGGTTGGAATATTAATTCTATATATATATTATGCATAAATAAATAAATAGATAAATATAGAAGTATCACGATATATTATTATTAAGGTCAATGGTATTGGCATATACATATCCCAATAACTGTGTGCAAAGTATAAAAGAATTCTTGGATCGGACACTGTGACAGCTTCAGGTCCTTGCTTTTGAGAAAAATATCCATTATTTTAAGGGATTTGTTGCCTATATAAAGTGCATATAAAAGTGATTCAACTTTAAAATATCTGTTATCAGTAACATAGTTTAGTCAGATCTCAACAATTTAGGGGTAGGGTTGGAGTAAGCTTTCAATACATTATTCATTTAATCATACATCTCACATATTATATTTTCTGAATCTAATTTTAATACAACCTTTGTACTAGAAGTTTCAAATTTTTATTATGACGCATAATTTCACTGTTATTTTAATACTGAAATGATCAATCATTTTCAGACTTTATTTTAACATATTCAATAAATTTTAATTTTAAATACTGTTGATTTGTTTTTCTTTTATTGTACGAATCCTTTCATCTCAAATAAATATCTTTTTTAGTTTAGTAGTAAAAAAGCCATACTGTTTGATTATTTTTAAAATTTAATTATATGTCTATTTATTATTATTTTAGAGATTTTATTTATATTAGTACAAAAAAAATTAACTTTGAAATTTTATAGCAATTTTTGGAAAACTTATATAATATATATGTGAGGTGGTAACAAATTCTGCTATTATATTGGATAATTGATAAAAAAAAGTCTATTATACTAAAACCCAAGTACAAAATAGTTTGCCAATTATAAAGTAATAAGTATAGAATTAATGAAAAAAAAATATTTAGAAAACTCATAAGTCAACTGTTCAAAGTTCTTAAATTAGTTCATCATACAACTGTAAAATATTATAACATCTTTTCTAACTTTTGAAATTATTTACAGCACTTTTTAAATTGATCATATCATATATGAATTGATCTCAATATTCGTTTCCTGCATTTTTTTGTTCGCAAATTCATTTTCTAATTAGTTTAATTAATTTAAAAATTTAATAGTATGGTTTACAATTAATAATTATGTGGCTTGTAATTAATTAGTTTACTCATATTTTTGGTTTTTTTTTCTATTTTCTAAATTCCCATTTTTTAAGCAAACTAAAGTTCTTCTCGATCTCCAATTATATAAACGATATCCTTTGTAATTATCATCTCTTTTTCTTTCTTAGTATATCCTCGTCTTCCATTCAAACTCTAATAGTGAATCTTTTTCGTTCCTTCACAAATTTTTCTCTCACACTCTCTGTAGAAAGAAATTCGTGTGCATCTGTTCTAATTCACTACTGTAGAAAATCACTGTATATTTAAACCTGATTTAGAAAAGTCCACGTTTCTGCATCGAATGATTTCACATATTTTTTTTATTTTGTTTAAAACTATAAAGCAATTAACGTAATATTGTACTAATCTTGTATTTTCCAAAACTGGTACAATATACTTGGTAGTAGTAAGTACGATAATAAGGTTTTTTTTGGAACTTGGGAACATGACTTGAATTTTCCAAAACTTACCTAATAAAATCTGGCTATCATAGACCAATGTTAGGAGAAACTCTGCAGCATATCCTCAACACATAATATGCCCAATGCACATCACAAAGGTGAAAACACTGTTCATCGACATTGATTTGACATTTCATGGTTTCCTTACTTTGGGAGCTTAGAAGTGATTTTTTTTTTTTAAATGTGTGGTTGATTTAGTGTATCTTGTTAACGTGAAGATGGTTTCTTAGAAATTACTTATATAAGTAGATCGAATTGTGGTCCTTGTGTTTTCTCATGTTAGCGTATTAATTTTAAAGGGTATTTTTTTTTTTGAAAAAAAATTAGTAAATGTTAATTGGAGTGTTAGAGTTACTTGTACAAAAACTTTAGGTTAGATGCATGGGAATGAAATGTGTCCTTCATATACGACTTTCTTCGATTAAAAATTATATATTGAAACTATTCCGTTTCATCAGAATATTAATTTTGAAATGTTAAAGTTATGTTAGATTAATTTATTTAGGTGATGATTGTTTATACTATCCTATCCAAATTGACTTGTACACGTAACACTCTCGAAAATTATAATAATTAAAATAAATAAATAAATAAATTTAAATAAATATTTTAAGTAAAAGATAAGAGTTTAGTAATTGTTTAATAAGATATTTTAGGTATTATTAGATATTATGATATCTTTAAATATTATATTCTTAGACATGGTTATATATTATAAAAAGTGATGATTAATTATTTTAAATATATTTATTTAAAAGTCTAGATATAATGATTTATTATTATTTATTTTATTTCAAATATTCAAATAGTCAATATAATAGATTTATTAATTATTTATTTTAAAAGATTTATTTTATTTAAAAAAGTTCTAAGAAATAAAAAATTTGCTCAATAGTTATTAAAAAGATATTAAGCATATTCTCTGATAAATGTATAAATTTATTATAAATATAAGCAAAATGTATTTTATATATATATAACAATCATGGAAACATGTTCAACCTCAATTCACCTATAACAGTATGGGAACAAGCCCAACACATAGTAGTCATGAGGACAAGCCCAACATGTAGCAGTCATGAGGGCAAGCCCAACACGTAGTAGTTATGAGGACAACCCAACACATAGCATGGAGAGAAGCCCAACACGCAATAGTCATGAGAACAAGTCCAACACGCAGCAATCATGGGGACCTCCCAACACGTAGCAGTCATGGGGACCTCTTAACACACAGCAGTCATGGGGACCTCCCAACACACAGCAGTCATGGGGACCTCTTAATACGCAGCAGTCATGGGAACCTCCCAACACGCAGCAATCATGGGGACCTCCTAATACGCAGCTCCCAACACGCAACAGTCATGGGGACCTCCTAAACCCATAGCAGTTATGGGGACCTCCTGAACCTGTAGCAGTCATGGGGACTTTCCCACTTTCTCAAACCGTGTAGTAGTGCTGAGGACTTACCTAAACGTCTAAGATCACTTATGTTGAATCTACTCAATCAAGTTTTTTTCTCACCAAACATAATAGTCACTCATTCATTTAGTTTATATATTTGTAGACTTCACTTTCACCCTTAAAATTCTAAATACTCTTAAGAGATTTTATGTCATTCTTCTAATTAATCACAAAATATCAAATATATCCTTTCTTACTTTCTTGTTCCTCTTTCTTAAAAAATATTTTTATATATTTGTATATAACTAACATCATACAAAATAATAAATATTGTATCTACTTAAGGAGTAACAAATGTATATAATCCGCCTATATATAATAACTGTTTATATATCTTTTAGGCAGCGGCAGATCTTGACCAATATTTTTTGGAAGTCAAAATAATATACTCAAAATTTATATATTTAATTATTATCACTAATACAATAAAAAGGAATACATAATTTAGTATAATAATTATAAAAGAAATCACACATATTTAAGTGAGTGTCTTTTCTTCCTTGAGATTTTTAAACTCATCAATAATCAGAACTTCAATTTTTTGCTATTTCTTTCTCAATATAAAATAACCATATGTCAAATTGAATAACCAATCATTGGTATCATGATTCAAAATATGTGAATAAGTTGAATCTATTTTGTTTTCATTTTCATAACTAGCTTATATTTTATCATTTGGAATAAATGATTGTATTTTCTTAACTAAATGTCAAAATCTAATAACTCTTATGGGATTTCAAAATCTAGTAAGTACTTAAACTAAATTTCAAAATTAAGTAGATGGTGAGAGAAGTGTGGATGAATTAAATATAAGGAAAGAGAATATTTATTATTTACCTTAGTCAAAAAATCAAAGATCACTTAGGAGATTTAAAAAAAAAAAAGTTGGCGTGCAGAAGAAAAGTTAGAGGTCCAGAAAGAAACTCCATTTCCCAAAACAGGTGAATTTGTGTCCAATATGATAACAACTTGCATTGGAAATAGCAGTTTGGTGGCCATGATGAATATTTTTGCCTCCAGCACCTCATAATTACTAAATGCTTCTCATAACAATAGAAGAAAACTAAAATATTTTCATTCACTCTGTCACATTCACGAGAGAGGGAGAACGATGTAGAAAAAGAAGAGAGAAAGAATATAATAAAAGTTTCGTTTGAAAAGATATTTTCAAGACGTATTTCATGTGTTTTGAATTTTTTTTAATTAAAAAAATTCATTCTAAAATATTTATTATGAAAAATATTATATATGTTTAGAAAAGTTTGTTCTGGAAGTTTTACTCCAAAAAAAATTATTCTGAAATGCATTTCATGTTTTCTAGTAATCATATTTTAAAAATCTTATTCCGAAAATTCTATTTCAAAAATTATATTTCAGAAATTACATTCCAAAAATTACTTATTCTGAAAATTTTCCATAACAGACAATCCAAAAGTCACTTTTACTATAAGCAAAATGGTCACTTTAAAAACTGGGGGTGTGTGACGAAATTATGAAAGTGCAGGAAGTAAAAGCGATACAGAATTGGACAAAAAGTGATGTTCTTCGTAAACAGGGAAATTTCTTCTTACATCTCTAAGATTTTTTCTTTCTGTACCTCCAAAAATTTTTTAAAATCCAAAAATACATTTTGACCATTTCAGAAAAGTAACGCGTATCACAACCCCAAATTTACCTCATGATGTCGACTTCTAGAAAGAATGCTTCCGGACCAGCGAAAAATTTAAACTTTTGGATATTAATAAAAATAGGGTTAACATGTTTTTTTTCTCAAGTTTGAGTAAAATTTATAATTAATTATTCCTCAAATTTTTTGACCAATTTAATTATTCATCTATTAAAATACTTAAATTTAATATTTGAATTATTTACACTGTTTGATACATTTTCACTTCAATATAAACTCAAATATTATCATAAAATGTGTTTAAAATATCAAATAAACTTAACAAAATCTAGTAAGAAGGACTAAATCCACGCATTTCTAGAGATGAATGACAAAATTAATATAAAGTTTCGAAGAGAGACTAATTCCAAAATTCACCAAAACATGAGGAACCAAAAACATATTTAACCCAAAAAAATATATACTGGAAATATATATATTCGTTTTTATTTTTTTAAATTTAAAGTTTAATTTTTTTAATTATATTTATTTTTTACTTTTATTAATTATTTCCCAAATTATGTTAAAATAAATTAAATTTAAAAATAAAAAATATATATAATAAAGAAAATAAAGAAAAATTATAAAAATTCTAAATTTAAATTCTAAATAAAATTAAAAAAAATTCAAATAAAATAGAAAATAATATACATATTATTATATAAATAAAATAATTATAAATAAATTTATAAATAAATAAAATTATAAAATTCAAATAATAAAAATTCAAATTAATTATATATATATATATATATATATAATATTTTAAATAAAAAAACGAAATATTTATACACATATTAATTATTTATTTCAAAAATATATAATGAAAAATTGAATAAAATAGAAAATAATAAACTAAAAAGATAATTAAAATTCAGAAAAAAAAACTTTAAATTGAAATAAATAGAATCAGAACTAATTTTTCATTTTTATTTTTTATTTTTATTTTATTTAAATATATATATATATATATTATTTTTTTTGGAAATTGACTTTCGATATATATTTTTGACATTCGGAAATTTAGATTCTTTATCGGATATTGACATTCGGAAGAAGTCTACATCCAAAATTAAATTTAGAGATGCAATTTCTGTAACTTTTCTCAAATCGTCAAAGAATATTTTTAGGTTTTAGAAATTTCTCGGAAGTGCAGAGAATTTGTGGAGATGCAGGAAGAAATTGAGAGAATTTGTTACTATATATTTCAATAATTTGTGATGACAAGAGCAAAGATAATAACACTAACATAATACAAGCAGAAAGAATGCAGCATAGGTTAGGTAGGAATGACCGCGATCAAATTTTGTTTAACATCTAATCTTTCAAGACTGCACCATTGTCAATTTTAATATTAAATATAATTCAGTGGTAAAATAAAAATAATAAACTCAGATAAAATTATATTTTATGATGGACTTATTTGTACGTTTATTTTTTCATATGTTGTAATTTGTAATTGTACAGTTTAAGTTTCTTTAAGTTTTAATTGCAAATTATCTCTTCCATCGCAAGTGTACTATGTTTGACTTTTATCCATCTTTTATTAAATATTTAATAGAGTTTACCAACTTCATATTAAAAAATGACACTAATATATTTGTTGACATGTTTATGATGACGAAACTTAATTACATTTGTAGTTACTCATGTATCACAATCATATGAAATTATAAGTATTATTAAATCATGTTAATATATATATGTAAACCATTACTCCAACTGTCATTTTATTATCCAATGTCACCTTAATAAATATGTTACAAATATAATAAAATATTAAAAGAGGAATAAAGTGCATAATTTGAATACTTGAAGCATCTAAATTATATAATTAATTAGAAAAAATTCTCATAATTATAATATTTACGAAACCAAAAATGCAGTTAAGTATTTGTAATATATATTTAAAATAAATAATATCACAATAAAAAATATATAGAAAATGTACACTCATCTCTTCTTAAATAAAATTAAATGACAATATTATGGAAAATCATCTACTTTTAATAAAATAAAATAATATATTTTCTAATCTTTTCAAATGATAGACATTATTATAAATTTGAATGCCGACATTTCAAAGTTCATCGATTATTTATATTGTTACATCAAACATCATTAAAATAAAAAAGAAAAGAAAAATAAAGGAACATAAAACATGGAGATCACATTGATATAAAAAATTACACTACATGAAACATAGGCAAATTATATCTATTTTGAAAAAAATTTAAATCAAGACATGCAGGTAAACATTAAACCACTTATTTGTCATCACAATGGTTTATCTCGTGAAAAACTCTAAACTTACGAAAGTGTAAATACTGATGTCATCTCTCTCAAAGACTCCAAGAAGTCATTCACTGATCTAAGGAACCATGACAAACTAAAGTAGAATTACTCTGAAAGTCCTCCCTCAAAGTGTACTCCAATGCATAAATGATCCCATAAATTTAGCACAAATAAAAGGTTGTACTCCTAAAAAAGTTAAACAATTATCGGTATATTCATCATGACTTTCTTTAAAAATACGAACACATGTGACTAAGTCAGGATAACTCTTACTTGTACCATTAGTATTCATCTCAATCCAATTAGTAAATGGAACTTGCCATATAACGTCACTAAATGAAGCCACCCTACCTTCCTACTTTGAATATTGAAAAAATTTTCCACAAAAAAATCAAGGTCAGTATTATTCATATGCTTATTAGATTTATTTCCAACCATACACACCAGTTCCTTTATTTTGAAAAATAGTAAAATAAAAGTAATTGAAACTTGAAATCTAATATAATTTCTAAATAAAAAGTTACTTTAATCAATTTAAACAAAATGCAACAAATGAGACCTCATAAATTGAACAATAAAATTCGAAGAGGAAAACTACAACTTTTGAAAAATCCCCTTCAATTATTCTCATAACTGCATATTATTAAAACAACAAAAGAACAAATGATAAAAAGATTTAACATCATTTTCACACGAATGACACATAGAGCATAAAACCTCTACACGTTTTTTTATGAACCTCCAAAACAGGCAAACGACCATACAATAACTTCTAAAGAATTGAAGTTTCTAAAGAATTGAAGTTTTAGTTGATGACACACCATCCAACCCAATTAACTTCTCATAATTCATACATTCTATATTAAAAGAATAAAATTCTTTTATAATTTTTTTAAAAAATACACTAATATCATCTAAAATCTAATTAAACACGTCCTTGTCCTCATTTGCCACAAAGAAAATAAAAAACAGCAAAATTCACAAAAAAATCATAAAAATTCTAATAAATATTTAATTGAGCTAACAACATTGTGTGTTTTGCGTCTTCACTAGAACTTCTATCACTTTATTTTATGTTCAAGGCAATGTATTAACTAAAGCTTACAAAAAAAAAATTAAAAGTTTAAAATATTCAATTTTAAACAAATTGAATAATATAAGTGTAGAAAAGTGGCATTCGTGTTTCTTAAGATCTTGTTAAATGTCATCTTTATTAAAGTTTTTTTCTTTCTTAAATAACGTTCATATATTATGAGATGATTCATGTAACAAAAACTGGGTTCATTCCAAAATAAAAAAATATCAATTAGTGACAATCATAATATCATAAACGAAGTTTGTAATATGCCTAACAAATGAGAGAAAATGATAATAAAAGAATAAAATATGGATATAATAAAATAGCATCTTCTTTTTTAAAAGCGTTATAAGGAAGAGAAACGTGAAAAAAAAAAAAAAAAAAGGTTGCGCCTACTTTTTTTTCCAGCCATATTCTCACCAAAATCCTCATTCCTCGATTTTCATCTCTCAATTTTTCCTTCCATGTTTATCCATTTAAGAAATTGATAGAACTACTAAGTAATTAAAGGGTTAATGATTATTTTAAACCGATTGAATTTTGAAATAAAGTAAGTTAAATTTTTATCATGAAGGAATATATTTTTTTTTCATGTAGCCTTATTTCAGTTACATTATGTTTTCTATGTATTTGCAATTTTAGAATCACGCCTTAATATGTTTGGATCCTGTTGCATGTGTAGATAGAGAGAAATTCAAAAAGAAAAAAGCTATATAGAGAGTGCCCTGTTTTAGGAACTCACATTGACATGAGTCGAAAAGAACTCGTATGTTACGCTGTTATAGGTTTTGTGTTTATTTATGAACCATTGTGATATAAATGTGAGGTTGAAATTGTTGAAAGGAGTAAATTTGAGAGTATGATATTTTGGTAGAAATTATTTTTTGTTTGTTTAAATTGTTTATGTTTCGTTTAGCTTAGAATGATAAGTTTGATGCTCAGTGGCTATTTTGAAGGAAAATACTACTGTTTAATATGTCAAAGTATATTAAAAGAGGATTTCGAGAGTGAGACTATCTTGACTCATTTAGTATCTCATTCACATAGAGTGTGATATCTAGGTGGTGTGAGTCGAAGGATGCTCCACAGCTGAAAAACGGTATGATATGAAAAATGATCGTACTTAGGGAGCTAGTGGAGTTTATGAAAAATAGCTTGGTTTGGGAACATTGGTCCTAAGTGATGTAACATTAGTTGGAGGATTTGGTAGCAAGCATGACAAATACAGGGTTTCACGAGTCCATTCAATGCACTAGTCTTCCGGAAGCAGAGTCTAGAATTATTCTTGTTATTTGAGTAGCATTGGACTAATAGGTGTTTAATTCATGGCTAATTTTTTGTTAACCGAGATGTTTGGATAGAGTAGTGTGGTTTGACGTTTGATAGTACATGTTGAATGATTGTGAATCTTTATATTAGACAATAAAGAGAATGTCCACTGAAAGAGTAATTGAGAAGTAGATATAAGAAAAAATGAGGAAGAATTGTTGATTTCATGAATGATGGACCTATACATTTTATATCCATTTTTTATTTATAAATTATCTTTTCATTACTTTTCTTTAAATGTATTAGCTTACCCTAGTATTTTTTTTGTTGGTGTGTTGTTTGTTTACTTTTCTATGCGATGATCGTATGATTATACATCAACAAAAGTAGGTGCAGACATGACTAGTAACTCTTGAGTTGAGACAAGACTTTGAAGACTAAGTAGTCCTAATTAAATAGAAAGCACAATGTATTTAAGGAAGATTTCATCTTTTATCAAACTTTAAACTACTATTATTTTATTTTTATAAAGATCCTAATTGATAAAGTTGGATATTATATATATATATATATATATATATATATATATATATATATATATGCTAAGTATTCGAATATATTTAAGGATGTTACAAAGTTAATATTTAACGCGATAGATTTATAACAAACTCATTATATTATCAAAAAATAAATATCATACACTAATCTTCAAATAAGTATTTATTAATCACTTATTTTAATGTTTTAGTAAATTAATAATTGTATTATTAGTTGAGATTTTTATTTATACTATTAAAGTCACATATAAATAAATATTAATAAGTTAATAAATTTAATAATACATTCTGATTTTAATTTTTATATTAAAAATGATATTTTCTTAAAAATATAACTTTTATAATTTTTGTGAGATAATTTGTAGTTTGGGGACTATATAACTATAATATTGTAAACGAATAATAGTCAAGTTATTCAATTTTTTTCTAGATTTTTAAAATTTATGTATTGAATAACATTTTTTATGAATTTATTTAATTTTGGTTGTGATATATGATCTTTTTAAGTAATATAATATAAGTGAAGTTGTGCCTATTAAAAAGTAACTAGCAGGCGTTGTCGCGCCTGTATATTTGCATTTTTTAATTTTTAAAAAATTTAAGTTAAGATCAATAATAAATATATAATTTTTAAAATAGTTGTTAAATATAAAATTAAAAAAAAAGATGTAAAAAGAAAATTTAAATAATGATTTAAGACAAAAGAGATTTGTAGAAAAATGATTAAAAGTAAATTATTTATAATTAATTTTTAAATAACTAAGGGTAAAACAGATATTATGAAATGTAGACACAAAAAGAGGAATCCCCTTTATTATTGTTATAGATTATAAGTTAGTGCTGTTTATTTAAAATATAAAAGAATAACAAAATTAAATATCTATTTTAAAATTAAAGTAAAAAATGATTGGTAAAGTCCCATTATTTCTTTATATGCAAAATTATTAAAATACATTGTATTAGTTGGGAAAAAGTCTACAAACCAAAAGGTGCTTGATGAAAAACAAATTAGTTGTTTAATAACAAAGGATGACTGTAGAATGAGAATAAGAAGTTGTGGGATCAAAGTTTTAATATAAAGGTATGAAGGTTGGAAAAACTTGACAGGAGTTGAAAGGAATAGTCCACTTATATTCTATTTGGTGGAGAAAACTTGAAAAAGGGGTAATCTCATAGTATATTATATTAGTATGTTACTAATTGTTGTATGGTTATAATACTTTAATCTAAAATTTTAGAGTTGATACTACATTATCGACGTCTCTTACTATTATTTGTTCCTTTAAAAAGAATAATATTTGTTTATGCCTTCTTTTTTGGTCATGCACCATTCTTCTATAAGCTTATCACTTAATCTCTCGTTTTGTTATACAGAGCATTTAAAAATTTGCTGTTGTTGAACCTTATTAAATATCCTAATTGGATTATGAGGACATTTTGTTAAAAAAAATGTTCTAAAATTATTTTGGACTAAAAAGGTTGTTATGCTTACATGTATCAACATGTTATGTAAGATCATTGATATATAAGTATGTTCGGATTGGTAGGTTTTCTTAAACTAAGTGTATATTGTTTAAACTAGCTAATGTTAGCTTTAATATTAGATAAAGTTATCCTCTCACTTGTTTAATGAGACTCCTAACTAAACGTCAAATCATAAAAGATTGTAATGACGTTAATACGCAAACTTAGTTCGATGTAAATTATATTTAGTCAATTTTAGTGACTGTGGTGTTATTTTTATTTTCTATTATAATAATAATATTTTTTTTTTGTTAAAATGTTAAAATAGATAATTTGGTCTGACTCGGCTCGACCTATTACGGGTTGGTTACTCAGTAAGCCAACCCAACCCGACTCACTTATTAGTGAGCCAAAAAAAATCAAATTCGGTTTGGCCCACCATAGATTGGTGGGTTAAACGGATTGACTCATTGACTCACTTAATTAAAACAAATACATTTTTTTTCAGTCAAAACTAAATTATAATTTTGATTAAATCTAAATAAACTTCAATACAATCCAAAAATACATTTCAAAAGATGTTAAACTCCAAATACAAATCAAAATCACAAAATTACAAAGTATCAATGTGTTAGCTAAAAATAAAAACCTAACCTGACCCAACTGCAAAACCCAACTTAATAAAAAAAATACCAGTATGAACTTTTATTTACGGATTGGTGAGCCAACCCGGCTCATCACGAGTTCAATCCGGGTGAACCGGGTTCTAAGTGGGTCAGGTCAAAAATCAACCTGTATTAAAATTTGTAAAAAGTTTTCAATCCAATCCAGCTTGAACCCGTGATGGACCGGGTTGATTCGTGAGTTTCAACCCATTTTAACAACTCTAACTTTAATATAAAATATTTAATAATGATCAAAAAGAAAATTTCTTGAATTTCATATGCGTGTTAGAAGTGCTTTTAAGAAATTTTATAATTAAAAAAAATAAGGAAGCCAAAAAATAAAATAAAAATCTCAAAATTCTTCGTACTTTTTTGTGATTACAAACTCATAGTACAATTAAAGAAATACTTTGTATAAATAACAATTCAAATTTCTTTTAATATATATTTATTAAGTACTCAATAATTATAAATTTTTTGTGGTATTAATAACTAAAAATGAACTTATTTACTTCAAAACACATTCAAAATGAACTTAAAAGTACTTCAAAACATAAGTTATGAACTTAATACATTTTATTTTTGTTAAACGGATTATCTAAGATACTCTTACACTAATCCTTCAGCTTCTCATCCCAGCTCTTGTGCTACTGTCATCCTCACCTCCTAACACTACTCTCGAATATAAAAATATATAATCATCGCATTAGAAAGAAAACAAAAGACACACAAATACAAGGGTAAACTAATGCATAAAAAAAGAGAGCAATAATATAGAAAAAATAGCAATATATCAAACTAATTATGAATAATATTGAAGTATATTTGAATAAAAATAAGCTTTTGAATCATCTTATATTGTTTCTCCATATATTACTACACCCTCACTCAGTAATTATTTTTTTAAGAGACCAACATAAAAACTCACATAATGCATTTAAAAGAATATGCTTAATATTAAAATAGTAATAACTTATAATAAATATTATCAAAACAAATCTTTGCTAGAAATCAATCCTTAACTTAGTCTTTCTTTATTTTCCCATTTATACAACTTCATTACTTAATTCCAATAACTTATTCAATAATGAATTTCATTACATGAATAAAAAAAAAATGCAATTAGTTCACATTCATCAATTCAAATATCAGGTATCAGTCCATATGAACAAACATCATTCCAAAGCGAATCAATAACAAAATAAATATAGACTCTGTTTTCATAAGACTAGTGTATTGAATGGACTCATGAGACTCTGCACCTGTCATACTTATCACCATCTCATTCTTTTCTACAACTTGTTATCAAATGGAACTCACGTATCCCATCCAGTCATGACAGGGTTAACCTCACTAGCTCCATCAGTATGATCATCTTTCATATCATATTGCCTGTCAAGTGAACCCTCCTTCACCTCTCACCACCTAGTTATCTTCCTCTATGTGGTAGAGTCAGGTTAGTCTCATAACAAATCTCCTTCAATACACTTAGACTAACCCTAGATTAGTCCCCAATTGGAAATAACTAATTTAAACTACTATATCACAACCAAAATACCAAAATTTCTCAAACAAAGACAACTCAATCCAATCATCATTACAAATAGAGGTATGAAAGGATCATTATAGGTTACATAAAATCTTAAAATTCTAGAAATTTTTTGAAAAGCCCGCGCTTGTAATTAATTACACTCAACATGTAATCGATTACCAGAGAAGATAACATATGTATCCATGTTCCTAATTAACTCATCAATCAAACAAAATTTAAAAATCACGGATTCTAACCATGTAACCCAAATCAAACAATGCCAAAATAAATTTATAAATTTCTCAATAATAATAGATACCTCAATAAACTTCATATTCCGTAATAATTCATATCTTTATATTCAGATTTTTCTATGTTTCTACTCTCTTTAAGCTTTACCTTTCATATAACAATAGAATCATAAGTGTAATTACCTCACTGCTAGGGATGGCAACGGGGCGGGGCGGGGACGGGTTTCGCTATCCCATACCCATCCCCGCATAAAAAATTCATCCCCATCCCCATACCCAAACCCAACGGGTATCAAACTTTTTTCTCATCCCCACCGGGTAACGGGTATAATCTCGTACCCATACCCGTACCCGTGTTCTAACTACTTCAATATTAATTTTTATAAAAGAAAAAAAATTACGGTAAAGAAAACATAATATTATGAAATATT